>ERZ1032130.339-NODE-339-length-12282-cov-5.333361_pt1 | contig 12282 bp, 8 predicted proteins | sample MGYA00517879_ERZ1032130 | MGnify/ENA primary metagenome ERZ1032130 (study PRJEB33719, sample SAMN04262597) | wastewater metagenome | biome: rural village; feature: animal feces; material: feces | host: Bos taurus | place: El Salvador | collected 2012-01-31 ...
GAAAAGAAACGAATCGTTGTGCTTGGAGGCGGTGAGAGCGGTGCAGGTGCCGCAGTGCTCGCCAAGGTTAAAGGACACGACGTGTGGCTCTCTGATATGGGAGCTATTGCGCCTAAATATAAGGCTTTGCTCGATGAATATGAGATAGCCTACGAGGAGCGCGAGCACACCGAGGCTCGCATTCTTGCAGCCGATGAGGTGATTAAGAGCCCGGGTATCCCCGACACTGCGCCTATCATAGCCAGGGTGAAGGCTAAGAACATACCGGTAATCTCGGAGATTGAGTTTGCCGGACGCTACACCGATGCCAAGATGGTGTGCATCACCGGTAGCAACGGCAAGACCACTACCACACTGCTCACCTACCACATTCTCAAGGAGGCAGGGCTGAATGTGGGGCTTGCCGGAAACGTGGGCAAGAGCCTTGCCTTGCAGGTGGCTACCGAGAAGCACGATGTGTATGTGATAGAGCTGAGCAGCTTCCAGCTCGACAACATGTATGAGTTTAAAGCCAATATTGCCGTGCTCATGAATATCACTCCCGACCACCTCGACCGCTACGACCACAAGATGGAGAACTATGTGGCTGCCAAGTTCCGCATTCTGCAGAACCAGACCGGCGATGACTCCTTCATCTTCTGGGAGAACGACCCCATCATTGCCGCTCAGCTCAAGCGACTCAAGATTGAGGCTAAGATGTATCCATTTTCTGAGGAAGATGAAACCTCTGCCTCGGCTTATCTTGAAGACGGCAAGGTGATTTTCCACACCGGCGACAGTGAGATGGAGATTCCGCGTGATGAACTTGCCCTGAAGGGGCTGCATAACCTCTACAACTCGATGGCTGCCGGACTTTCGGCTTCGATTCTCAATATCAAGAAGGACGTGATACGCCGCGCACTCGAGGACTTTGAGGCGGTGGAGCATCGCCTGGAATATGTGGCTACCATCGACGGCGTGCGCTATGTGAACGACTCCAAGGCTACCAACGTAAATTCGTGCTGGTATGCACTTGAGAGTATGACCACCCCGGTTGTGCTGATTCTTGGAGGTAAGGACAAAGGTAACGACTACACCGAAATTGAGGCTTTTGTGAAGCAGAAGGTGAAGGCGATAGTGTGCATGGGTGTGGATAATGCCAAGCTGCACGCTTTCTTCGACTCGAAGGTGCCTGCCATTGCCGATGCCCGCAGCATGGCTGAGGCGGTGGAGAAATGCCGCAACTTTGCCACCGACGGCGACACTGTGCTTCTCTCGCCTTGCTGTGCGAGCTTTGACCTCTTCAAGAGCTATGAGGACCGTGGCGAGCAATTCAAGGCGTGTGTTAATGCTCTAAAGAAATAAAATTTTTATGTTTATGCCAAGCAACCCCGAAATGGAAACCGCTGCACCCCGCCCGGGTGCACCTCAACGCCCGGCCGACAAGTGGGTGTGGGGCTTCTATATCATTCTCTGCCTCATCTCGCTGGTGGAGTCGTATAGTGCATCGAGCCAGGATATAGCCAAGTATGGGCTGTTTATGCCCATCTTCAAGCATGGAATTCTGCTGCTTGTAGGAATCGGTGTGGCGTTTGGGCTTCAGCATGTGCACTACAACCGCTTCAAGGTGTTTATCCCTATTTTTGCCATACTCACCTTGGTGCTGGTGCTCTATGTGATGAAATATGGAGAGGTGCTCAATGGAGCGCGGCGCTCGTTCCGCTTGCTTGGATTCTCGGTGCAGCCATCGGAGATGGCGAAGCTGTCGCTCGTAACGATTATCGCCTGGGTGATGTCGAAGGTGCAGATACCCGGCGGAGGCGTGAAGTGGGGCGGCATTGTGGTGTGTGCCACTGCGGTGATGATTTTTGGCGCACTTCTCTATCCGCAGGGATTCACCAACACGGTGATTCTCATGGGCATCAGCCTTGCCATGATGCTTATCAGCGGCATTCAGGTGAGGCGTCTGGTAATTGTGCTGGCGGTTTACGGCTTGTGCTTCTTTGCCTACAAGAGCTACGACAAGCATAACGAAAGCCGTGAGGCACTCACTGCCGAGGTCACTCAGGTGGAGCGTGCCGCCACCGACAAGAATGCGTCGCCCGACCGAACGGCTACTCGTGAGAACCGTTTGAAGTCGTTCGACTTCAATGAGGATTCGTGCCTTGCTCACCCCATGACGAGCGAGTATCATCAGGAGCAATATGGCTATATGGCGCGTGCGCACGGTGGCGTGTTTGGCGTGTGGCCGGGCAATTCGCGCGAGTGCAGCCGCTTGCCGCTTGCTTTCTCCGACTATGTGTTCTCGATAATTGTGGAGGAGCTTGGGCTGGTGGGTGCTCTGGTGATTATGGCGCTCTATCTGTCGCTGCTCGGGCGAGCGGGCTACATAGCCCAGCGGTGCAAGCGAGCCTTCCCTGCGCTGCTTGTGATGGGAATGGCGGTGATGATTACGGTGCAGGCGCTGTCGCACATGGCTATCAATTGCGGCATGGTGCCCGTAACGGGTCAGCCGTTGCCGTTTATATCTAAAGGAGGTTCGGCGATTGTGATTATGAGTCTTGCAATGGGCATAATGCTCAGTGTGAGCCGCTATGCCGAGTATAACACCGGAAAGAAGAAGACTGCCGCCGCCGTGGCAAAGGAACTCAGCGGCGACGACGATAAGGACGCAATCAATCCGGCACAGATATTGAAGTGAAAGAGACAAGATAAATAACCGGAATTTTTTATTATGAACGAAGTGAAAAGGTTTTTGATTAGCGGAGGCGGAACGGGCGGACACATTTTCCCGGCTGTCTCTATTGCCAACGAGATACGTCGCCGCTATCCCGAGGCTAAGATTCTGTTTGTGGGCGCCGAGAACCGCATGGAAATGGAGAAGGTTCCCGCTGCCGGATATGAAATCAAGGGACTGCCCGTGTGTGGCTTCGACCGCAAGAACCTGCTCAAGAATGTGCGCGTGCTGGTGAAGCTCTATCAGAGCATGCGCATGGCTAAGAAGATTCTGCGCGACTTTGCCCCCGACATCGCCATAGGCGTGGGTGGTTATGCCAGCGGTCCTATGCTCAAGGAGGCGCAGAAGCGTGGTATTCCCACTCTGATTCAGGAGCAGAACTCCTATGCCGGAGTGACCAATAAGCTCCTTGCCAAAGGGGCTGCTGCAATATGTGTGGCTTACGAGGGTATGGAGCGATTCTTCCCTGCCGCGAAGATTGTGATGACAGGAAACCCGGTGCGCCGCAATCTGCTGCTCTGCACCACCGACCCTGCCGATGCCCGCCGCGCTTTCAATCTTGACCCCGACCGCCGCACCATCCTCGTGGTTGGTGGCAGTCTTGGTGCACGCACGGTGAATGAGAGCATCATTGCCGCTCTTCCCGATATTGCCGCTGCCGAAGATGTGCAGGTGATTTGGCAGACGGGAAAATACTACGACGAATCCACCCGAAAGGCTCTTGAGGCGTCACCGGCGAAGAATGTGGTGCGTATGCCGTTCATCAGCAATATGGACGTGGCTTATCGTGCTGCCGACTTGGTGGTGAGCCGTGCCGGTGCAAGTTCAATCTCTGAGCTGCAGTTGCTCGGCAAACCGTCGATACTGGTGCCGTCGCCCAACGTGGCTGAAGACCACCAGACGAAGAATGCCCTTGCCCTTGCCAATCGCAACGCTGCCATAATGGTGCGCGATGTGGAGAGCGTGGAGAAGCTTGGACGCACCATGCTTGCCACTGTTCACGATGATGCACTGCTTGCCTCGCTCGGTGAGAATGTGGCTAAAATGGCACTTCGCAATGCCGATGAGCACATTGTGGATTGCGTAATGAAGATTATAACTAATTAGACCAATAGGACTAATAAGACTAAATTATTATGGATAAAGATTATAAATCAATATATTTTGTGGGTGCAGGCGGCATCGGTATGGCTGCCTTGGAGCGCTATTTCCTTGCCCGCGGCTTCCGCGTGGCGGGCTACGACCTCACCCGCACACAACTCACCGATGCCCTTGTGAGCGAGGGCGTGGAAATATGCTTTGATGAGGCTGCCGCCCTCATTCCCGACTATTGCAAGAACCCTGCCGACACTCTGGTGGTATATACTCCGGCTATCCCGGCTTCGCACGAGGGACTCAACTACTTCCGCAATGGCGGTTTCACCGTGATGAAGCGTGCCGAGCTGCTCGGACTTATCACCCGAAGCACCAAGGGACTGTGTTTTTCGGGTACGCACGGCAAGACCACTACTTCGAGCATGGCAGCTCACATTCTGCACTGCTCTGAAATTGGCTGCAACGCCTTTTTGGGAGGAATCTTGCGCAACTACGACAGCAACCTGCTGCTCAGCGCCACCAGCCCCTACTCGGTGATTGAGGCTGATGAATTCGACCGCTCTTTCCACCACCTCTCGCCGTATATCGCGGTGATTACGGCTACCGACCCCGACCACCTCGACATCTATGGCACCGAGGAGGCTTATCTTGAGAGCTTTGCCCACTTCACCGAGCTGATTCAGCCGGGCGGCACTCTGCTGCTGCACACAGGGCTGAAGGTGAAGCCGCGTGTGCCCGCCGGCGTGCTTACCGTCACCTATTCGCGCACCGAGGGCGACTACCATGCCGCCAATGTGCGCAAGGGCAATGGTGAGATAGTGTTTGACTTCGTTACTCCCGATGGCGTGGTAGCCAATGTGAAGCTTGGTGTGCCTGTGGATATCAACATAGAGAACGCTGTGGCTGCCATGGCGGTGTGCCACATGGTGGGAGTGCCCGACGAGGTGCTCCGCGAGGCCATCGGCTCGTTTCTCGGTGCAAAACGCCGCTTTGAGTTCTGGCTGAAGGAGCCGGGCGACGATGGCACTGTGGTTATCGACGACTATGCCCATCACCCCGACGAGCTGAAGGCGAGCATTCGCTCGGTGAAGGACCTCTATCCTCATCGCAAGCTCACTGTGGTGTTCCAGCCGCACCTCTACACCCGCACACGCGACTTCGCCCCGCAGTTTGCCGAGGCACTGTCGCTTGCCGATGAGGTGATTTTGCTCAATATCTACCCTGCACGCGAGCTTCCCATACCCGGAGTGACCTCTGAAATCATTCTTCGCGACATAAAATGCCCGAATAAAGTGATTTGCGCCAAAACCGACTTGATAAATCAAATAAAAAACCGTAACTTTGAGGTCTTGCTTACGGCAGGTGCCGGCGATGTGTGCAACTATCTGCCACAGATAGTGGAAGAAGTGCGCAAAAAGTGAGAAATGTTTGTAGATAACAGATTATGACTGCGAAACTTGTGCTGAAAAAGATTCTGCAATACACGCTTGTGGTGTTGCTGTTGGCAGGCACGTCGGCTGCGACGGTGTGGGCCGATATGCACGCCCGTGCCCGTGTGTGCCGCGGTGTGCGAATCCACATTCTCAACGAGTCGCAGCTCAAGTTTGTCACCAAGCAAAGCATTCTCGCCGGGCTTAACAAGGCTAATCTTAACCCCGAGGGAATGTCGGTGGGCGACATCGACACCGACCTCATTGAGCGTTACATTGCCTCATCGGAGTTTATGGAAGATGTGGAGTGCTACCTCAATGAGAATGACTACTTTGTGATTGAGGCCCGCCAGTTGGTGCCGGTGATGCGCGTGTTTGATGGCGACCGTTCCTACTATGTGAACCGCGAGGGCAAGCGGATGTCGGCGGTGAAGTCGTTTCACGTCGATGTCCCGGTGGTTGAGGGTCACTTCACCGGACGGTGGACTCCCACGCGGCTGCTCCCTGTACTCGACTATGTGGCACACGATGAGGCTCTCAATGAGCTTGTGACCATGTGGGTGGTGCGCGACTCGTGCAATGTGTGCTTTGTGCCGTCGATACGCGGTCACATTGTGAACCTTGGCTCTATCGACGGATATAAGTCGAAGTTTGCCAAGCTCATGAAGTTCTACAAGGAAGTGCTGAGCGTGAAAGGCTGGGAGACATATAGCGAAATCAATCTCAAGTGGGACTATCAGGTGGTGGGCACACTGCGCGACAAGAAGCCGCTCACCGAGCCTGAATATAACCCCGACGAGGACGACCAGGCTCCCGATATGGCTTCAATCGAGATGGACGACATCTTGCGTGAGGCCGGTGCCCCCGACACCGCAAAGACGGTGAGTACCAATGCCAAAGCCGACGGCAAGGACACGAAAGCAAAAGTGAATAACAAGAAAAAATCATAATATCTGCTTTTATGGAGAGTAAACAATATATAGTGACGATTGAGATTTGCAGCTCAAAAATCGTGGGAACGGTGGGCGAGAAAAGCTCAAATGGCAGCGTGAGCGTGATTGCCATTGAAAGCGACCGTATCTCGACCGACTGTGTGCGCCGCGGCTTCGTGCAGAATGTGGAGGAGGCGAAGTCGCACATGATCGACATCATCAAGCGGCTGGAGGCTCACATCAGCCCGGGTCGTATCACCGGTGTGTATGTGGGTGTGGCAGGCCGCTCGCTTCACAATATGCCTGTGGAGCTGACACTCGACCTCGACCCCAACCAGCTTATCAGCGAGGACGTGATTAACAATATCATATCGCGCTGCCGCGCTATGAGCGTAGATGGCGAAATACTCGATGTGGTGCCTTGCAGCTATGAACTTGAAGGCAACCAGGAGGTGCGCAACCCCATTGGCTCCTACAGCGGACGCATTCGCGCCAAGATGAACCTCATTGTGGCTAAGACCACGCTGAAGATGAATCTGCAGCGCGTCTTCGACACTGTGAAGGTGAAGGGCTTCGTGATTACGCCGCTTGCCGTTGCCGATAAGATTCTCACCAACGATGAGCGTCAGCTTGGCTGTATGCTCGTGGATTTCGGTGCCGAGACCACCACGGTGTCAATCTTCAAGAACGATGCCTTGCGCTACATTGCCACTCTCCCTATGGGCAGCCGCCTTATCACTCTCGACATCACCAATATGAACATCATCGAGTCGAAGGCCGAAGACCTGAAAATCACCGTGGGCAACGCCCTGGAGCTTGAAATGAACAATGAGCCGGTGATCGACGGTGTGAAGGTGACCGATGTGTCGAACTATGTGGTGGCTCGCGTGGGCGAAATCGGTGCCAACATCGCCGAGCAGATCAACTATGCCGGAATGAGCGTTGACGACCTTGCTGCGGGCGTGACCCTGATAGGTGGCGGCTCGCGCCTCAATGGCTTCAGCTCGTTCATCGAGAAAACCATGAAGCTGAAGGTGGCTAAGGGTCATCACTGCCCCTATGTGAACATTCTCACGCCCGATGCCGAGAATTTTGAGTATATCCAGTCGGTAGCCCTGCTTGCGACAGCCGCCGAGCTTATCGACCACACCGATAATTGCGTCTATATCCCCAAGGAGAAGCCTGTGGAGCCTCCTGTAGAGGTGCGCGAGGAGAAGAAGCCCGTGGAGCCTGAAGCTCCCAAGAAAAAGTCGATTTTCTCGATATTGCGCGACCGCCTGCAGTCGGCGGGCGACCGCACCGCATCGATTTTCAAGGACGATAGCGACGACAGCTACAGTGACGAAGAAGAAAAATCCGCTAAATACTGACGAATTATGTATAACGATAGCAACAACGACATCAACAGCAACCCCAACTTTGTGAACACTGCTAATGAGATGCCCACAATCATCAAGGTGATTGGCGTGGGTGGTGGTGGCAACAATGCCATCAACCACATGTATGGTCAGAACATCAAGGGTGTGTCGTTTGTGGTGTGCAACACCGACCGCCAAGCCCTGAATGGCTCGCCGGTGCCCACAAAGGTGCTTATCGGTCCGGAGACCACAAAGGGTCTTGGTGCCGGAAACCGCCCCGAGGTGGCGCGTGAGGCTGCCGAGGAGAGCGCCAACGAGATTGCTGCCCTCTTCGACGATGACACTCGCATGGTGTTCATCACAGCCGGTATGGGTGGCGGAACGGGAACCGGTGCCGCGCCTGTGGTGGCACGCATCGCCCGCGAGAAGGGTATGCTCACCATCGGCATTGTCACCATTCCTTTCTTCTTCGAGGGCGAGAAGAAGATTCTCAAGGCTCTCGACGGTGCCGACGAAATGAAGAAATATGTAGATGCGCTCATGATTATCAACAATGAGCGCCTCACCGAGATATACAGCGAGCTTAACTTCCTCAATGCTTTCGGTAAGGCCGACGACACCCTCTCGATTGCCGCCCGAAGCATCTCGGAGCTTATCACCAGCGAAGGCCGCATCAACCTCGACTTCAACGACGTGAACACCACCCTGCGCGATGGCGGCGTAGCGGTGATCAGTTCGGGTTACGGTGATGGCGAGCGTCGCATGACCAAGGCGATCGAGGACGCCCTCAATTCGCCGCTGCTCAAGAACCGCGACGTGTATGGCTCGAAGCGCATTCTCGTGAATATCTACTTCTCGCGCGAGGCAAAGCAGGAGTTCCGCATGGAGGAAATCCGCGAGATGCAGGAGTTTATGAGCAACTTCGCCCCCGAGGTCGATGTGATTTGGGGTGTGGCATTCGATGAGTCGCTTGGCGAGCGCATCAAGGTGACTATCCTTGCTGCCGGATTTGATGTGACTCTGAGCAACGAGGGTCCCACTCACACCGGAGCTAAGACTCCCAAGAAGGTGACTGCCGCCACCAGCATCATCGACGAGCCTGACCCCGGCACCCGTGAGCGTCTTGCCGACATCTATGGCACGCGCAAGGTGAGCGAAACGGCTCAAATCCGCGCCCGTGCACGCTACAAGGTGCTTCTGCCCGATGAGTTCGACGACGATGATGTGATTCTTGAGATTGAGAAGAATCCCACCATTCACCGCGACACCAAGTTTATAGGCAAGAAGCCTGCCGCTACGCCCACTTCCATTCCCACCATCATCACTTCCGACAGCTCGAAGCCGAAGAATGATGGCTTGAAGATTGTGTTCTGAATTTTTTGATTATTAATCCCATAAAAAAAGAAAACACTATGAGTTTGTTCGACACTATCAATGAAGATATAAAGAAGGCGATGCTTGCACGCGACCATGCACGCCTCCTCGCCCTGCGTGGCGTGAAGAAGGAGTTTCTTGAGGCAAAGACTGCCGAGGGAGCCGGCGGTGAGCTTACTGATGCCACTGCCACAAAGATTATTGCCAAGATGGTGAAGCAGCGCAAGGAGAGTGCTGCCATCTACACCGGCCAGAACCGCGACGACCTCGCACAGAGCGAACTTGCCGAGGTGGCTGTGCTTGAGGAGTATCTGCCCAAGCAGCTCACCGACGAGGAACTTACGGCTGCCGTGAAGGCTATCATAGAGCAGGTGGGTGCCACCAGCATGAAGGAAATGGGCAAGGTGATGGGCGTTGCCTCGAAGCAGCTTGCCGGCAAAGCCGAGGGCGGTGTTATCTCAGCCAAGGTGAAGCAGCTGCTTGCATAGGTAAGAGGTAATAGGTAAGAGGTGAGAGGTAAGAGGTGAGAGGTAAGAGGTGAGAGGTAAGAGGTGAGAGGTGAGAGAATGGGCTTGTAGGGTCGCGCCATGGTGCGACCGAAGCGACTTTAATCTGAGAGAAGGGACCTGTAGGGTCGCGCCATGGTGCGACCGAAGCAACTCTTGCCTGAGAGAATTTCTTTTGAAATAATTTATAATAAACCACACATAGAATGTTAACATTAGCATTAATCAAGGAGAATCCCGAGGAGGTGATTGCTCGCCTTGCCAAGAAGCACTTCGACGGCCGTGAGGCAATCAACCACATTCTGGAACTCGACACTGAGCGTCGCGCCGCTCAGACGCTGCGCGACAATCAGGCTGCACAGCTCAACAAGATGGCTGCGCAGATTGGTGCCTTCATGAAGCAAGGCAACAAGGAGGAGGCTGAAAAGGTGAAAGCACAAGTGGCTGCCCTCAAAGAGAACAACAAGTCTATCGACGAGCGACTGAAGGCTGCTGAGGACGAAATCCGCAACATTCTCCTCACCATTCCTAATGTGCCCTACGACATCGTGCCCGAAGGTGCTGCCGCCGGCGACAACCTGGTGGTGAAGAGCAACCTCAGCGACGAGGTGGCTACGGTGGCTGAGTGGAAGCACGATGCCGTCAACGATGAGGCTAAGGTGCCTCACTGGGACCTCGCAAAGAAGTATAACCTTATCGACTTCGACCTCGGTGTGAAGATTACCGGCGCCGGTTTCCCGGTGTATATCGGCAAGGGTGCTCGCATGCAGCGTGCCTTAATCCAGTTCTTCCTCGACGAGGCTGCTGCTGCCGGCTACACCGAGATTATGCCTCCCACAGTGGTGAATGAGGCTTCGGGATATGGCACCGGCCAGCTCCCCGACAAGGAGGGGCAGATGTATCACTGCGACCTCGACAATCTCTATCTTATCCCTACTGCCGAGGTGCCTGTGACTAATATCTACCGCGACGTGATTCTCGACGAGAAACAGTTGCCTATCAAGAACTGTGCCTACACTCAGTGCTTCCGCCGCGAAGCCGGCAGCTACGGAAAGGACGTGCGCGGACTCAACCGTCTGCACGAGTTCTCGAAGATTGAGATTGTGCGCATCGACACTCCCGAGCATAGCGATGAGTCGCACCGCGAAATGCTTGCCCACGTGGAGGGCTTGCTCAAGAAGCTGGAGCTTCCCTATCGCATTCTGCGCCTCTGCGGCGGCGACATGAGCTTCACTGCCGCTCTGTGCTACGACTTCGAGGTGTATAGCGAGGCTCAGCACCGCTGGCTTGAGGTAAGTTCGGTTTCCAACTTCGACACCTACCAAGCCAACCGCCTCAAGTGCCGCTATCGTGGTGAGGACAAGAAAACTCACCTCTGCCACACGCTCAATGGCTCGGCTCTCGCCCTGCCGCGCATCTTGGCTGCCCTGCTCGAGAACAACCAGACTCCTGAGGGTATCCGCGTGCCTGAGTGCCTGCAGAAGTACACCGGCTTCTCTATCATCGACTGAAAAGCCGTGACCATAGCCTCACGCAGAAAAAATACAGTGAGACAATAGCCTCACGCAGAATACGCCGAATTGAAGGATTTTTTCTCCTTGATTCGGCGTTTCTTTTTGCGTGATGCACATTGCGATATCTCCTACTGATTGACGTGCCTCGTCGTGCTTGGGGCTGATAGCCAGAGTGGGGTGGTGAAAGAAAAAACAACAGAGGGCTCCCGGTGGGGGAGTCCTCTGTGATTTGTATTTGTGTGTTCCTTTCGGGAACGCTTTCGCTTGTTGCGGAATATTACTTGTTGATGAACTTCTTGCCGTTCTTCACGAGAATCTGGTTCTTAGTGTCGGCGCTAACCGGCTGACCAAGCAGGTTGTAAACCTGTCCGTTCTCCTGAGCAGCAGCGTTGATTTCCTCAACAGCAGTTGTGCCATTGATTGAGTAGATTGAGCTACCAGTGTTAATCTCGAAAGTTCCGTTGTAATTAACGAGCTTGCCATAAACAACTACTTGGTCACCAACCTTGATTTGATCCTCGGCAGTGAAATTCTCACCATCGAGATAGTAACCGCGGTAAACTAAGAGCGCAGTTTCGGCATTATAGGTGTTATCATCGTTGAGGCTATATGTTGCATTGCCAAAGCTGGGAGAAACCTCTTTAACATTTGTGATATAGCCCTTCACATAAACCTTAGTGTCAAGACCTTGACCGGCAGCGATAAGCTCAAATGCCTGAGCTATTGTGTAAGCAGTCTCGGGAGTGTTGGTGATATCAACTGATGGGTCAGCAGCGGGCTTAACGGTAAGCGCGTAAGAAACTGAAGCAGCCTCATACTCCTCATTTCCCTCAAATGTTGCAGAAATATTGGTGGTTCCGGCAGCAATGAGAGTAATATTGCCTTCAGCGTCGATAGTGGCAACCTCAGTGTTGTCGCTGGCGTAAGTTACAGGCAAGTTGTTTGCGTTAGTGAGGGTAGGGAAGTTGTTGTCCTCAGCACCAATAGTTACCTCGCGTGATGCAGTACCCCAAGAAAGACCGGCAGGCTTCTTTGACTCGCCTTGATAAAGCTTTGCATTATCGAAGCGAACATTTTTACTCTCAGTATTAGTGAATGTGAATGTAACTTCCTCAACACCTTCAGCTACGGTAACAGGATAGGTATAGTCATTTCCGGCAGCAACCTTGTCTCCAAGAGTAGCGTCAACAGCAGTAACAGTAATGCGGTCATAGTTTGCCTTGAAGGCAAGTGTCATTTCGCCTGATTTCCCATTCATTGGGATTTTCACGGAGAATGAGCCACCGCTCTTGCCGATGAGAAGCTCTGGAGCCTCCCCACCTGCAAGCACAGCATTGTAGATTTTTGTTCCTGAACC
>ERZ1032130.341-NODE-341-length-12235-cov-5.577011_pt1 | contig 12235 bp, 11 predicted proteins | sample MGYA00517879_ERZ1032130 | MGnify/ENA primary metagenome ERZ1032130 (study PRJEB33719, sample SAMN04262597) | wastewater metagenome | biome: rural village; feature: animal feces; material: feces | host: Bos taurus | place: El Salvador | collected 2012-01-31 ...
GATACTGATGTTGGTGGATATTCTTCAGTCGAAGAATATTTCCGTTAACCGGCTGATTGTAAATTGTCCGGCAGTGGTGAGAGTTCTGTTCTATACTGCAGGAATTGGAAGTATTGTGATTTTTGGTGTTTATGGAGTGGCTTATGATGCAAGTCAGTTCCTGTATTTTCAATTTTAGGAGGAAGATTCCATGGGAAATCAGAGAGGCTTGCAATTCATAAAGGAAGCGATAAAAATATTTTGTATGACAGCGGCAGTGGCCGGATTACTGTACCTGCTTATCAAAGGATGTAATTATCTTGTGGTAGATGATGCAAATTCTTATACAAGATTGACTTTGCATGAATTTTATGAAAGTGAGGAAGAAATAGAGACAATTTTTTTGGGAACTTCTCATTGCTTTCGTGCCTATGAACCGTTGCTTTATGAAGAACTGACGGGGGAATGTGCATATAATTTGGGGTCTTCTTCACAGAATATCGATACATCCTATTACTTATTAAAAGAAGCTTTGAAATATCAGGACATCAAAAAAGTATATCTTGATATTTACCACGAATTCTTATTTTTTAATCCGGAGAACAGGGAACTGGTAGAGGCGAATATTATCTCGGATTATATGAAGCCTTCTCTGAATAAGCTGAATTTTATTCTAAGCAGATCTTCCTCAGAGCATTATACCAACAGCTTCTTTCCTTTTCGAAGAGACTGGCAGCTTTTGGGGGATTTTTCATATTTGAAGGAAAATCTTGCAAAGAAGAACCGGGACAGCTATAAAAATTATGAGCCGGTGGTTTATGATGATGAAGAATACGTAACCAAAGGATTCGTGGCATCCTATGCAGTGCTGAACCCGGAGCACTATCAGTGGATTCCAAAGAGTGACAAGGTGGATTTGTCGTCCGATAAATCCTTTGCATTATCTTATTTGGAAAAGATCGTGGATTTGTGCAAAAAGGAAGGGATAGAGATTATCTTTCTGACTGCGCCAAGCTATGAGGAATATTTAGACACCAAGGATTCCTACGAAGACATTCATGAATATGTGAAAGAACTGGCGCAGAAGTATCAGGTTTCCTATTGGGATTTTAATACTTGTTCAGAAAATCTGCTTGATTTAGAATTGGAAGATTTTATGGATGTAGACCACCTAAATGCAAGCGGGGCAGAAAAAGTAACGAAATGTTTGGCAAAATTTGTCTTAGATGAATTAGCAAACTAAAATATAAGGAGGAAGAGTTTATGGGAATTATTAAGGCAGCTGTGGCTTCTGTGAAAGGAACACTGGCAGATCAGTGGCTGGAAGTGATTGAAGCTACAGATATGGGGGATGATACGGTCTTTTGCGAAGGGACAAAGATCCGTAAAGGTGAAAATGTGAAAGGATCTGACGGCACAGTATCTAACGGATCTGTGATCCATGTGTATCCAAACCAGTTTATGATGCTGGTAGATGGCGGCAAAGTGATAGATTATACTGCAGAAGAAGGATATTACAAAGTGGATGATTCTTCCATGCCATCCTTATTTAATGGAGATTTTAAAGAAGCATTAAAAGATTCTTTTAATCGTATGAAATTTGGCGGACAGACACCACAGAAGCAGAGAGTATTTTTTGTAAATTTACAGGAAATCAAAGGTCTGAAATTCGGTACAAGAAATCCAATCAATTATTTTGATAATTTTTACAATGCAGAGCTGTTTCTTCGTGCTCATGGAAACTATTCTGTAAAAATTACAGACCCACTGCGTTTTTATGCAGAAGCAGTGCCGCGTAATAAATCCTATGTCAGAATGAATGACATTAATGAGCAGTATTTGTCTGAATTTTTAGAAGCATTACAGTCTGCCATTGGACAGATGTCTGTGGACGGTATTCGTATTTCTCATATTCAGTCCAAAGGTCGTGAGCTTGGAAAATATATGGCAGATATTCTGGATACTGACTGGAACCAGATGCGCGGTATGGAAATTCAGTCTGTAGGTATTGCAAGTATTTCCTACGATGAAGAATCCCAGAAACTGATCAATATGCGTAATCAGGGTGCCATGCTTTCTGATGCGGCAATTCGTGAAGGCTACGTACAGGGATCTATCGCAAGAGGTATGGAAGCAGCCGGTTCTAACAGTGCAGGTGCTGCTGCGGCCTTTATGGGTATGGGTGTCGGTATGAATGCAGCAGGCGGTTTTATGAATACCGCTTCGGCAACCAATATGGCACAGATGCAGATGCAGCAGGCACAAATGCAGCAGATGCAGGCACAGAAGGCTGCATCTGCTGCACCGGCAGGAAGCTGGACTTGTGAATGCGGTGCAGTAAATACAGGCAAATTCTGTGGTGAGTGTGGAAAACCTGCTCAGAAAAAAGAGTGGTTCTGCACAGAATGCGGCGCAAAAAATACAGGTAAATTCTGCAGTGAGTGCGGAAAGGCAAGAGGATAATGTCAGCAATTACATATAAATGTCCCAACTGTGATGGCGGTCTGGTCTTTGATCCGGAATCCGGTACCTACGCCTGTGAGTATTGTCTTTCCAAATTTTCACAGGAAGAATTGACGGTGGAAAGTGCAGTGGTGTATCACTGTCCGAGCTGTGGCGCAGAAATTATGACGGATGAGACAACAGCAGCAACCTTTTGCTTCTATTGCCATAATCCAATCGTGCTATCCGGTAAATTAGAAGGGGAATATTTACCGGATGGTATTATTCCGTTTAAAATTACAAAAGAAGAAGCAACTGAAAAATTTATGGAATGGATTCAGAAAAAGAAATTTGTTCCGGGAGGATTTTATTCCAAACGTCACATTGAAAAAATGAGCGGTGTCTACTTTCCATACTGGCTTTATGGCTGCGAAACGGAAAGTTATATGAATGGTACGGCGAGAGATGTCCGTATCTGGCGTGTTGGAGACATCGAATACACGGAAACCAAGACTTTTGAAATCAGGCGTGCAGGAAAGGTGTCATTTAAACATCTGCCGAAAGCTGCGCTTCAGAAAGCACAGAATGCTATGTTAAAAGGAATTTTTCCCTATGAGTTTGGTGCACTGGAAAAGTTTCATATGGGATATTTATCGGGCTTTCAGGCAGAAAAGAGAGATATTGATAAAGAATCCTTTACAGCCCAGGTTCGTCAGGAAATTCAGAAATTTGCAGAAAAACGTATGCGGGACACTATTACCGGACGAAACAGTTTTTCCATGGAGAGTCAAAATCATAGAATTTTAGAGGAGGATTTCCGGTACATATTGCTTCCTGTGTGGGTTCTGACCTACAGACAGAGCAGCCAGGTGTATTATTTTGCAATGAATGCACAGACCGGAGAAATTGTAGGAAAGCTGCCGATCGATAACAAAAAACTGTTTGGTCTTGGAGGCATTATTTTTGCGGCGATATTTGCTGTTCTTTTACTGGGAGGGCTGCTGTTATGATGAGAAGACTTGAAAAATTAGCTGCAATTCTATGCCTGTGTGCCGGATGGATGATGACACTGAATGTGTCTGCAGATGAGTGTTTCGTTTATGATTATGCCGATCTTTTATCCGTTCAGGAGGAAGAATATCTGGAAAATCTGGCAGCAGAGCGTAAAGAACAGTGGAATATGAACTTTCTCGTTGTAACCATTGATGATTCCGAAGGAAAAAGCAGCATGGAATACGCAGACGACTTTTATGATGCTCAGTTTCCGGAAGAGACTGAGGAAGATGGGGTGCTGTATCTGATTGATATGGATAACCGGGAAATTTATCTTTCTACCTCTGGAAAAGCCATTCGATATCTGACAGATGACAGAATTGACCGTATCTTAGATGAAGCTTATGAATATGTGGCAGAAGGTGATTATTACGGAACTATTGTGGCATTTTTTGAAGAAACAGAAGAATATCTGTATGAGGAACCAATGAAGCTTACATTTGGTGAATTTTTGTTTGCCCTGATAGGAGCGCTGATTCCTGCAGCAATTACAGTAGGTGCCATAAAAGCGAAATATCAGTTGAAGTTTGAAGATTTTCATTATGATGCCTACACAGATTCAGAGGTGCAGTTGTCTGTAAAATCAGATCGTCTGGTCAATCAATTTGTAACACACCGAAGAATTCCAAAGAACACCGGAAGCTCTGTACATCGTTCTTCAAGTGGAAGAAGCCACGGAGGCGGCGGAAGAAAATTTTAAATGTGAAGAAACACATTCGGGATGTCTGGAACGCAGACATCCTGTTGTTATCATTGGAGGAAGCTATGACAAAACAGGAATTTAGAAACCTTTTAAAAACAGGCCCGATTATTTTGGATGGAGCTACAGGATCTAATCTGAGGCTAATGGGTATGCCGGCAGGTGTCTGCACAGAAAAATGGGTGAATGAGCATCCGGAAGTACTTCAAAAACTGCAAAAGGCTTATGTGGATGCGGGAAGCATGGTAGTTTATGCGCCTACATTCATGGCAAACCGTATCAGCCTGAAAAATGTAGGGCTGGAAGAAGAGATAAAACGTCTGAATCTGGAAAATGTAAAGATTTCCAAGGACGCAGTAGGTGACAGAGCGTTGGTGGCCGGGAATTTAAGTACCACCAGTCAGCCTCTAGAGCCGGTTGGAACCATGACCTATGATATGCTTTTAGAAAACTATAAGGAGCAGATCAGATATTTGGCAGAGGCCGGAGTGGATTATCTGGCAGCAGAAACATTACTCTCTCTTGAAGAAGCAATGGTAATCTGTGATGCAGCCGCAGAAGTATGCGATTTGCCTTTGACACTGTCTTTTACCTGTGAGGGTGACGGAAGAATGTATTTTGGCGGAAATGTGGTAGATGCGGCCATGGTGCTTGAGGAGATGGGCGCAGATGCAGTGGGCGTCAACTGCTCTGTAGGACCAAATCAGTTGCTGGCAATTGTGAAAAATTTAAAAGCCAACCTTTCCATACCGGTACTTGTAAAGCCAAATGCCGGAGTTCCGCAGATTGATGAGAAAGGACAGGCCCATTATAATATGGATGAAGAAGAATTTTCCCGCTGCATGAAAGAGCTAAAAGAGGCCGGTGCAAGTGTATTAGGTGGATGCTGCGGTACGACTCCACAATATATTGAAAAAATGTGTAATACTTTGGCTTGACATTAACGCGTTAAAGTGCTAGTATAAACGGAACAGCAATTTCACAATTTACTACGCTAAAATTGTGAGAAAGAAAAAGCAAGGGATGATATTATGAAAAAAGTTGTATTTTCAATCTTAATGGCAAATACTGCCGGTATGTTAAGTCGAATCGCAGGTTTATTTACCAGACGCGGCTACAATATTGACAGCTTAACTGTAGGAACAACTGCAGATCCAAGATTTTCCAGAGCGACGATTGTATCTACCGGAGATGATCAGGTTTTAGGACAGATTGAAGCTCAGTTAATGAAGTTGGAGGATGTTCTGGATATTAAGAGACTGGATGCAGGTTCTTCCGTGTGTAGAGAACTTCTGTTGCTGAAAATTGCAGCAAATGCAGATGATCGTCAGGAAGTGATTTCTGTAGCGAACATTTTCCGTGCAAACATTATTGACGTAGCAAGAGAATCTCTGGTCATTGAACTGACAGGTAATCAGTCAAAACTGGAAGCATTTATTAATATGTTAGATGGGTATGAAATCCTCGAGCTTGCGAGAACAGGTCTTACAGGACTTTCCCGTGGTACTTTTGACGTAAAAGTACCGGACAAAACATTTGATGAAACCGGTAAACTCGTATATTACGATGATTATGAACCGGAGTTCAACTAATTTTTTATTTGATAGCAAAGCGATGTGATTCGCTTTACTGGGCATATGCCTTACATAAATATAAAAAGGAATCTTATTGAATAAAAGTTCAATAAGCAGGAATTGTGAAAAAAAACAGAAAAGAGGAAAAAAATTATGGCAAAAATTTTTTATCAGGAAGATTGTAATCTTTCATTATTAGAAGGAAAAACAATTGCAGTTATCGGCTACGGAAGCCAGGGACATGCGCATGCATTAAATGCAAAAGAATCAGGATGTCACGTAATCATCGGTCTTTACGAAGGCAGCAAATCATGGGCAAGAGCAGAAGCACAGGGATTTGAAGTTTATACAGCAGCAGAAGCAGCAAAAAAAGCTGATATCATCATGATCCTTATCAATGATGAATTACAGGCAAGCATGTACAAAAAAGACATCGAACCAAACCTTGAAGAAGGCAATATGTTAATGTTTGCTCATGGCTTCAACATTCACTTTAACCAGATCGTTCCACCAAAGAACGTAGACGTTACAATGATCGCTCCTAAAGGACCAGGTCATACAGTAAGAAGCGAATACCAGGCAGGCAAAGGTGTTCCATGTTTAGTAGCTGTTCATCAGGATGCTTCAGGACAGGCACTTGAAAAAGCACTTGCATACGCATTAGCAATCGGTGGAGCAAGAGCTGGTGTTCTCGAAACAACATTCAGAACAGAAACAGAAACAGACCTTTTCGGTGAACAGGCTGTTCTTTGCGGTGGTGTTTGTGCATTAATGCAGGCAGGTTTCGAAACATTAGTAGAAGCTGGTTACGATGCAAGAAATGCATACTTTGAATGTGTTCATGAAATGAAACTCATCGTTGACTTAATCTATCAGTCAGGCTTTGCCGGAATGAGATATTCTATCTCCAACACAGCAGAATACGGTGATTACATTACAGGACCAAAGATCATCACAGAAGATACAAAGAAAGCTATGAAGAAGATCTTAAGCGATATTCAGGATGGTACATTTGCAAAAGACTTCTTATTAGATATGTCTGCAGCAGGCGGACAGGCTCACTTCAAAGCAATGAGAAAAATTGCTGCTGAACATCCGGTAGAAGTTGTTGGTGAAGATATCCGTAAACTTTACAGCTGGAATAACGAAAGCGAAAAATTAATCAATAACTAAATTAAGGCGAGGAGCGCAGTAATATATTTCTTTTCCTTTCTGGGTTTGCCAAAGAACGCCTCGAGGCTTCGCTTAACCTCGGCTGATCTTTGAAAAACCCGGCAAGGAATTGACGATATGTTTCATGCGCTTCTTTTATATTTAGTGATTGATTTATCTATTTGTCGAATGATTGGAGGATAATACGATGGGAATGACCATGACTCAGAAGATTCTGGCAGCAGCTGCTGGACTTGAAAAAGTGGAAGCAGGCCAGTTGATCGAAGCAAATCTTGACCTGGTGCTGGGAAATGATATTACAACACCGGTTGCAATTCGCGAAATGGAAAAAATGACAGTGAATACTGTTTTTGATAAAGAAAAAATTGCCCTTGTTATGGATCACTTTATTCCAAACAAAGACATCAAATCGGCAGAAAACTGCAAATGCGTGCGTGAATTTGCATGTAAGCATGATGTGACAAATTATTTCGATGTAGGACAGATGGGAATTGAACATGCTCTTTTACCGGAACAGGGATTAACTGTGGCTGGTGATGTGATCATTGGTGCAGACTCTCATACCTGTACATATGGTGCATTAGGTGCATTCTCTACAGGTGTAGGAAGTACGGATATGGCAGCAGGTATGGCAACCGGAAAAGCTTGGTTTAAAGTACCATCAGCGATTAAATTTAATATTGTAGGAAAACCTGCAAAATGGGTAAGCGGTAAAGACGTGATCTTACATATCATCGGCATGATCGGTGTAGATGGTGCATTATATAAATCCATGGAATTCGTTGGAGAAGGGATCCAATACCTGACTATGGATGACAGATTTACAATCGCAAACATGGCAATCGAAGCAGGCGGAAAGAACGGAATCTTCCCGGTAGATGATCTTGCCATTCAATATATGAAAGAACATTCCACAAGAGAGTTCAAAGTATATGAAGCTGATGAAGATGCAGTTTATGATGAAGAGTACACCATTGATTTAAGCACATTAAAATCAACAGTTGCATTCCCGCATTTACCTGAAAATACAAAGACTATCGATGAAATCACAGAAGATGTTGTGATTGATCAGGTTGTAATCGGATCATGCACCAATGGTCGTATGGATGACCTTCGTGCAGCAGCAGAAATATTAAAAGGGCGTAAATGTAAAAAAGGTCTTCGTGTGATTATCATTCCAGGTACTCAGAATATTTATCTTCAGGCAATGGAAGAAGGTCTTATTAAAACATTTATTCAGGCTGGTGCAGTTGTAAGTACACCAACCTGTGGACCATGTCTTGGTGGTTATATGGGTATTTTGGCAGCTGGAGAACGCTGCGTTTCTACAACAAACCGTAACTTCGTTGGACGTATGGGTCATGTAGACAGTGAAATCTATCTTGCAAGCCCGGCAGTTGCAGCAGCAAGTGCAATTACAGGAAAAATTTCTGCTCCGGAAGAGCTGGGATTATAGGAGGTCGTTATGCAGGCAAAAGGTACAGTTTTTAAATATGGTGACAACGTAGATACAGACGTTATTATCCCTGCAAGATATCTTGCAATTGCTGATAAGAAAGAACTTGCAGAACACTGCATGGAAGATATCGATAAGGATTTTGTGAAAAATGTAAAACCGGGAGATATCATGGTTGCAAACAAAAACTTTGGATGCGGCTCTTCCCGTGAGCATGCTCCAATGGTAATCAAAGAATCCGGTATTTCCTGCGTTATCGCAGAAACATTTGCAAGAATTTTTTATAGAAATGCCATTAATATCGGGCTTCCGATCATTGAATGCGTAGAAGCTGCAAGAGAAATTGAAGCTGGTGATGTGGTGGAAGTGGATTTTGACAGCGGTGTTATCTATGACCGAACAAAAGGTACACAGTATCAGGGACAGGCATTCCCTGAATTTATGCAGAAGATTATTAAAGCAGAAGGTCTGATTAATTATATTAATGAAAGATAATGAGTTATAACAGAGAGAACCTGAGGGCTGAACCTTGGGTTCTTTTCATTTGTGTCGGAATATGATAGAATGAAATTTAACAATAATTTAGGAATGCATAGAATGAGAAACAAAAGAGGATAGAATAAAACTTGATATTTTAGATGGTTTTTGATATTCTGTATAGCAAGTGAATACGTTAAAGTGTTGAAGAGGAATTGTAAATGAAAAGCAGAACACAAAACATAGTATTAATTTTGATGGCAGCATTCATGGTTATTTTAATAATTAATGTAATAGAATTGAAGAAACAAATTGCCATGGGAAGTGATAAAAAGACAACCATTGTAGAGTCTGAGGTTGAGATTTATCTTCCTGAGGTGTATTATGCGGCAAGTGGTCTGACTATGGAAATTTACAACAGTCAGATTACCAATCTTGGAACTCATATCAAAGAATATGATGTTGTGTGGGATTGTGAAGTTGGAGAAATGTTGGAACGTAAATTCAGTATTACGGCAACAGAGGAATTAATCGGTGAATATCCACTGACAGTTACAGTATATGATGCATTAGGAAATGCAGTGGCAGACAAAGAGTCTAAGCTTTGCATTACAGAAGGAAAGCAATGGCAGTTTTCAATTCTGGCAATTGGTGACAGTTTATCAGCCAATGGGGCCTTATATAGTAAGATGCAGGAAAACCTTGGAAATCAGCTGATCTGTAACGGAACAAGAGGATATGAAGGATTTTTGACCGAAGCAAGGCTTGGATTTTCTGCTGAAAACTATTTGACTGAAACGGGATATTATCTGGAAGAAGGGGAAGAGGTTCATAAGTTCTGGAATCCGGATAAGAAAAGCTTTGACTGGAATTATTATAAAGAAACTACGGGATTCCAGCCAAATGTTGTACTGCTTCACTTAGGAACCAACGGTCTGCTTTCGGGAGAAGAAAATGCGGACCATATTTGCAAAATTGTAGAATTGATTCGTAAAGATGATAAAAACATTCCGATTTATGTAGTGCAGACAATTTATCAGAGCGATCAGAATGGCATTGGAAGCATGAAGATGAACAATGGAAGTCTTATGTTTCAGGGACAGCATAAATCACAGAGAGATTTGGCGGTATTTCAGCTGATGGGATATCTGGATGAAAAATTATCTGATGAAAAGAGGGTTTATCTGGTACCGGCCGGAATCAGCATGGACAGCGAGAATGCTTTTGTAACGGAAGAACGTACAGTAAATCCATATTCTGATAAAACAGAAAGTGTAGCAGTGGATGCGGTTCATCCGGCAGCGATTGGATACTACCAGATCGCAGATGTGATTTACAGTACATTGTGCGGAACAATGGGAGAATGGGAGTAATGAAATCGTTAAGAAATGTTGAAAAACAACATTTGTTTTTCGGAATAGGTATGTTGATTTTTTGCAGTGTTTTTTTGTGGCGATGTACATATTCCATAAATTATTATGATGAACCATATGGCATTGCAGTGATTTGGAGGTTTTTTAATGGTGGAGCCATGCTTGCAGAGGACTGGCATCCATCACAGCAATTAACAGCTTGGATTTTGTACCCCTTATATTGGCTGTTACATACATTTTTAGGTGGAAATGAAGGGATTATTCTTGGTTTTCGAGTATCCTATGTAATTGTTCAAGCTCTGATTACGATTTACTGCTATATTCGATTAAAAGAGTATAAATATTACGGAATCATGGCAGTACTGCTGTTTATGTTTTCAACACATAACAACATGACAACCATCAATTATAATACCGTGGGAATTGGTTGCTTGATGATATTGCTTACCACCTTATTTACGGAGAAAAAGTTTTCGAAAAAAACACTTTTTGCCTGTGGTGTTCTCGTAGCAATCATTGTTTTGGCACAACCGTATTCTATATTACTTTTTTTGATTTGGGGAGTATTGGTATGTTTATGGACCTTGTTCGCAAGAAAGAAAAACGTTTCAAAATTGCTTGAAATCAGAACTTTCTTTTATACGGCATTAGGGGCAGCGTTTATGCTGCTACTGTTTTTGATTTTGCTATTTTCAAGGGCAACTCTTGATGAAATCATAACAGGTATTTATTATAATTTGAACGATCCAGAACATGCAATGGATCTATCGTATAAAATTTCAAAGTATTTTGAACGCTTCTATCGATATTATAAATATCAGGTTTTGCTAATGTTTGCATCTGCTTTTGTTGGATTTATTCGGAAAGAAAAATATTCAAATATATTTAGAGCAGAATGTTTTTTGTTAGCTACAGCAGCATTTGTTTACTATATGATTTCATTGGGATGGATTTCGGATTATGTGCCGATTGATTTTATTTCTGTACCAATGACATTTTATGGATTGACGATATTTGCTTTAACCAGAAAAAAAAATTGGAAATTGTTTGGCGTATGGGTTGTTCCGGCGTTGATGTACACATTTTGTGTGCAGCTGGCAACAGATACAGGAATTCTTGCTGTGTCAGCAGCGACAATTGTTGCATCGTCGGGTGGAATGTTAATGGCAGCCGATGGAACTATAGCAGAAAATCCGTATGTTTCTATATTTATTTATAAATTTTTTATAGTTGCGATTGTTACATTAAATATTCTTCAGGCAGCATTGTTTTTGTACCAAAGAATATCCTATACATGGTGGAGTTGTTCGATTCAGGAATGTACGGATGTTGTAAAAACAGGTCCTGCTAAGGGAATCCGAACTAGCAAAGAGGATTTGACAGAATATGAAAATACTTTGAAGGAAATTGATAGTCTGAATCTGACAAAAGAGGATCAGCTGTTGGTTTTAGAACATGCAACATGGTTGTATTTGTATGCGGATGTACCGGTTGCAACCTATTCATTTTGGAATGTTGGAGAAGAAAATTATTTAGATGAATATTATATGCTGCATTCTGATAAAAAACCAACGGTAGTGTACATCTATGATATAGAAAACGTGCATGAAAAAAAATACGTGCAGCAGTTTTTGGAAAGCGGATATCAAGTTTCCGAATTTGAAAGCGGAAATATTATTCTTACAAAAAAATAAAGAAGAGGATGGATGAAAAAATGAAAATGAAAAATGCAGCAAAGTACAAAAAACAATATTTTATGCCGCCGGAAGTCTGCATGGACTGGGCAAAAAAGGAATATGTAGAAAAACCACCGGTTTGGTGCAGCGTTGACCTTCGTGATGGAAACCAGGCGCTGGTAGTGCCGATGACACTGGAACAGAAACTTAGATTTTTCCAGTTATTAGTGGATATTGGATTTAAAGAAATTGAAGTCGGTTTCCCGGCAGCTTCTGAAACAGAATATCTTAAGATCGGAAGAGCGGTTCAGCAGGAATGCCGAGACCGATCT
>ERZ1032130.343-NODE-343-length-12199-cov-5.899045_pt1 | contig 12199 bp, 9 predicted proteins | sample MGYA00517879_ERZ1032130 | MGnify/ENA primary metagenome ERZ1032130 (study PRJEB33719, sample SAMN04262597) | wastewater metagenome | biome: rural village; feature: animal feces; material: feces | host: Bos taurus | place: El Salvador | collected 2012-01-31 ...
TGCCTGTCACGCATGGGGTCGCGAGTTCGAGTCTCGTCCGCACCGCCGACAAAAGCCTTGGAGCCTCCAGCTTCAGGGCTTTTTTGGTTTACAACCAATGATATGAACACAAGCAGCAATTCACACAGTATGGAGAAGATGCTTCTCACCGGGGCATCGGGTTTTGTGGGGAGGCACATACTGCCCCTCCTCAGCAGAAGCTATGCGGTGACATCGCTCGGCAGGAGTGCCGTCAACGAGATTACTGCCGACCTCACTGTGTGCCCACCTCAGTTGCCTCAGCACTACGATGTGGTGCTACATGTGTGTGGCAAGGCCCACACGCTGCCTCGCACCGAGGCAGAGCGTCAGCAGTTCTATCAGGTGAATCACATAGGCACTGTGAATCTGTGCCATGCACTTGAGTGCGTGGGCGCGCCAAAGGTTTTTATCTATCTTAGCACCGTGGCAGTGTACGGCTGCGATTCAGGAGAGGAAATCGACGAGTCGCACCCATTAAATGGTATCACCCCATATGCTCACAGCAAGATTCTCGCCGAGCAGTATCTGCAAGGCTGGTGTGAGAAGTGTGGCGTGAGGCTTGTGATTCTGCGTGCTCCGCTCATGATTGGCGAAGGCGCTCCCGGCAATCTTGGAGCTATGGAGCGAGGCATTGTCCGCCGCAGGTTTGCCTTGATAGGAGGTGGAAAGTCGCGAAAAAGTGTGCTGCGGGTGGAGCATCTTGCCGAAATTGTGCAGCGTGTGGTGGAGCTTGGCGGCATCTACAATGTGTGTGAGATTGAACACCCCACATTTGCCGATATTGCCCGTGAGGTAGCCACACGTGTAGGCGAGCATAGTGTGCCGAGTGTGCCATTGTGGCTGGCGAGATTGCTTGCATGGTGTGGTGATGCCATGCAAATGCTCACCGGGCACGCGATGCCCATAACAAGTGCCCGATTGGAGAAAATGACGAGTAATCTCACTTTCAGCATTGCCAAGGCACGCCGCGATGGCGTGCTGTGAATTTTAGTTGATTAAATTATTAGTGTAAAATATTGTAATTATTCAATTATTGAAATAATATAGTTAAAAAATACAAAATTTAAGCCATTTTTCTTGCATATTTTCCTACTAATTCATATCTTCGCATCAGAAAACAAAACCCCACTTATTGAGGTTATATAATTAACGACAACTATTAACTAACTAAAAAATTTGTAGGATTATGAGAAGTATAACAACATTTGATTTGCAGTATGCACATCGTTTTTATGGATTTATGGGCGAAGCCCAGTATCTTCACGGACACACAGGCGTTCTCACCATTGAGGTGGAAGACTCAGTGAATATGGGTGTGAATATGGTATATCCCTGTAACGAGATTCAGAAGGTGGCTTGGGACGTGCTGAAGAATTTCGACCACGCTCTTATTCTGCGTGAAGACGATCCATTGCTCCCGGCAATCCTCGATGTGTATGAGAAGCAGGGCATCAAGAACGGTCACCCCATGAACACTATGAAGGGAGAGGCGTTCTGTACACCGCTTGCAAAGGCTTATCCTGATGCCCGCCTTGTGGTTACAAAGGAGACAATGACTGTGGAAGGCATGATTAAGATTGTGTATGACTTGCTCCACGAGAAACTCAATATTGCAAAAATCACCTTCACCAGTGGCGTGAATGCAGCCAGCTGCGAGTTCGACACCCGCAAGGAGATTGACCGCTGTCCGCTTTGCGGCATCTCTCTCGATGCTGAGGGCAAGTGCCCCAAGTGCGGCTACCGCAAGTGATTAAGATAGCCGGCGAAGAAAATGCAGGAGGCTGTGCCTGATTGTTGATGGCACAGCCTCCGCTGTTTCTTTGTGCTGCTAAAAGGCTTGTGTAAGGGCTATTTTTCAGCCTCGTCGGCAGCATTGGTTTCTACTTGCACCAGCTCGAGGCGGGCAGCCGACTTCTTCAGGATAGTGATTTTCATGCCGTCGAGCACCATCGATTCACCCTGGGCTGGTATTTCTTCAAGATTGAAGAGAATGTAGCCAGCAATCGTCTGATACTCATCGCTTTCGGGAATATCGAGGTGGAATTTCTCATTGATTTCCTCAATCTCCATTCTTCCCGAGAACTCATACACACCTTCCGCCGTCTGGCAAGCGATGAGGCGGTTGTGGTCGTGCTCATCTTCAATTTCGCCGAAAATCTCCTCCACAAGGTCCTCCAGGGTTACAATTCCGGCAGTGCCTCCAAACTCATCGATTACCACAGCCATGCTGCGCTTCTCCTTCAGCAGGCTCTGCATCATCTTGTTGGCAAGCATTGTTTCGGGAGCGAAAATCACCGGCTTGATGCACTCCTTCCAGTTGTTTTGCGGAGTGAAAAGTTCGCTCACGTGAATGTATCCAAGCACATTGTCGATGTCGTCGCGATAGACTACGATTTTTGACAGCCCCGACTGGGTGAAGCGTCGGCTCAGTTGCTCACGGTCGGTAGTATCGATGTTCACCGCCACCATTTCATTGCGAGGCACCATGCAGTCGCGCAGGTGAGTGCTTGAGAAGTCGATGGCATTCTGGAAAATCTTCACTTCGCGCTCCACCTCCTTGTTTTCTTCCTCGGTAGTGTCGATATTCTCCTGCAGGTAGGCGTCAAGCTCACCCATAGTGATGGCTTTCACACGGGTGTGCGTGAGCTTCACCCCGAAAATGCGCATCAGCAGCGACGATAGAGCTGACGTGAGCAGCGAGATAGGGTAGAGCAACAGATATATGAGATAGAGCGGTGTGGCAAAAGTGCGGAGCGAGTCGTTGGGATTCACACGGAAAATAGTCTTCGGGAAGAACTCTCCCGTTATCAGAATTATGCCGGTGGAAACAAGCGTCTGCGCAATGAGCACCAGCGCTTCATTGCCGCCCAGAAGTGTATTGAGCCATGGCTCGCAGAGTTTAGCCATGCCCATACCATACACCACCAGCATAATGTTGTTGCCCACAAGCATGGTGGAGATGAACATATCGCTGTGGCTATAGAAAGTGTCGATAATACGGCTTGTTATGCCACCTTTTTGCGTGTCGATACCCACACGCACCTTATTCGACGAGATAAATGCAATTTCCATTCCCGAGAAGAACGCTGAGAACAGCATTGCAATCAGAGTCACCGTTAGAACCGTTATTGTAGCAGAATCCATAAATACCTTATTCCGATGATTTTCACTGCAAAATTAGTGCAAATGAGCGCAATGTGCAAAAATAAAACCGATTTTCTTTTTGCATATTCCCGTGTGCAGCCTAATTTATCTAAAATTAGTGCAAATGAGCGCAATGTGCAAGGCGGAGCCGGGGTTCTGCTTGGGGCTTATGCGGCTTTAAGTTTTTTTGTGGTGAATAATTTTCAAATGTGAATGATGTTTCCTATCTTCGCATTTAAATAAGAACGAAAAAACATTGGCTATGGTTATCAGCGTTGCAAACCCGATTTATGACTCCGTGTTCAAGTATCTGATGGAGGATGAGCGTGTGGCAAGAACTATTCTCTCGGCGTTGCTTAAAAGAGAGGTGGTGGAGGTGGAAATGCGCAAACATGAATACACCAATGGGCGCCATGACAATATTTCGATGTTCCGCATCGACTTCGGGGCTAAGGTGCGCCAGGACGACGGCAGTGTGAAGCTTGTGCTGATTGAGTTGCAGAAGACGTGGCTTGAGACTGAAACCCTACGCTTCAGACAGTATCTTGGCACGCAGTATGCCGATCCGGCAAATATCATTAAAGATGACAATTCTAATGGTTATGGCTTGCCGATGATTGCCATCTATCTGCTCGGGCATCGTGTGGGAAACATTGACGAGCCGGTGCTCTATGTGAATCACGGCTACCACAACTATGATGGGCAAGAGGTGACTAAGGGTGTGCCTGATCCTTTTGTAGAGAGCCTTGTTCATGATGGAATAATTGTGCAAATACCACTGCTTCATGGTCGCATTAACAATCGACTCGTTAAGGTGTTGAGCGTATTCGATCAAACCAATAAGGATAGTTTCAATCGACAGATGCTGAAGATTGATGAGGATGTCTATGGAGGCGACATTGAGATGAAGCACATTCTTCACCGTCTTTTTACCGCTGCATGTGATGCAAAATTGCGACAGGATATGAATGTTGAGGACGAATTTTTCTCGGCTATTGAAAATCGTGATGCTGCTATAAAGAACCGCGATAAGCGTATTGCCGAACAAGATGCGCAAATAGAGCAAAACAAGGCGCAGCTTGAGCAAAACAAGGCGCAGCTTGAGCAAAACAAGGCGCAGCTTGAGCAGAACAAGGCGCAGCTTGAGCAGAACAAGGCGCAGCTTGAGCAGAAGGATGCCCAGCTTGAGCAAAAGGATGCCCAGCTTGAGCAGAAGGACAAGGCTTTAGTGGCTTCCGCTAAAGCGATGAAAGTGGCTGGAATGTCAATAGAACAGATTTCGGCAATCACAGGCTTGCCTGTCGGTGATATAGCGGCATTATAGCAATTTACAGATTGCTGATACACAACTGTTTATTGCCTATGCCGATTTGAATAGCGGAAAAATATGGCTGAAAAGTTTGTCAGTTCAGGAAAAATGCGTACCTTTGCAGCCGGGTAAGTCCTATACGACCAGCTCCTTGTCAACTCCCCCAGGTCTTGACCGAAGCAAGGGTAGCAGGTTGTAGCGGTGCGATGTAGATAGCTTACCCATCTGCCTCTTTAGCTCAGTTGGCCAGAGCACGTGATTTGTAATCTCGGGGTCGTTGGTTCGAATCCGACAAGAGGCTCAAAAGCAAAGCGAGACGATAGCAATATCGCCTCGCTTTACTTTTAGTACGCTTGGCATACGTACCGTCTAATGGGTGCACAGTAGATATTTAGTGGGGTCAGTAGAAAATCAGCGGTTTTTATCGGTTGGTTGGAATTGGTGGGATTATAAGCAGGAAACCCCACTGCCTGGGGGCAATGGGGCTTCCTTGGGTTGTGATATTGGTTATTTTACTATCACTTTCTTTGATGCGGAGGCTGTTGTCACTATGTAGATGCCTTTGGGGAGATGCAGGATAGTAGTTCCGGCTGCGGGTGTGCCGTTCCACTGCTCACGGGCATCGAGTGAGTAGATTGTCAGCTGCGTGTTTCCGTCGCACTCAATGGAGATTGTGCCCTGTGCGGTGCAGTAGGCGTCCCAAGTGCGTGCAGCATCTACCGACGTTATTGCGCCCATATAGTCGCTGATAGCGATGTCATCTATATTGAGGCGCTTTCCGGCAGTCTGTTCAATTGCGATTCGCACGCTTCCGGTTACATTCATGGTGAATGAGTAGAGCGAGAGGTCGCCCTTGGTGATTGTCACATTGTCGGCAAGCACAAGCCACGACTCACCGCCATCTACCGAATATTTTATGCTCACTGTTGCTTCATCGTCACTGCCATAGGGTGCGGCATAGAATGAGAGAGTTCCGGCACCGCGCAGTTTGTCTTCAGCCATGCGTACCCAGCGCTCACCGCTCTTGCCGGTGCATAGTGCATGTGAGCCGTTGAAACGGTCGTCTGTGCGGCCATAAATTCCCACTTTAGAGCGGCTCCACTGGCAGGCGTTGCCTTGGAAATCGCTACTCAGGTAGCCTTCGGCTTCTTCAATCTCAAAATCCTCAAAGAAGCTTACAGCCTCGGCGGCAGTTCCGATGACAGGTACATCATCGCCATCGAAGGTGGCTGTGTGCAGCGACAGAGTGCCGCTATACTCGCCGGCTTCGCAAGCCTGCATGCGCAAATACACTGTTTCGCCTTCGGGTGATATGATGAGGCTTTGCGACCACGACGATTTGTCGGAGCTAAGTTCAAACGGCTCGGTGACTTCTACCGTTACCGGGTCGGTGATATAGTCGGTGAATACCTGAACCTCTACTGCTTCCGATGGTATGCCCGGCTCGGTGTTGAGTCTCAGTCCGCCTTCAGGCAGGATAAATGTGAGCACGAGTTCAGGGTCGGCTGTGGTGACACTAACCACATTTGAGCGGCGGCCGCCTTCGGAGGTGAGCCAATAATAATAGGTTGTGCTCGGTGCGACGCCTTTCACGTCGTAACATTCCTCGCTTGATTCTATTTCCACCGGGAATCCGGCAATCGGAGTAGTCATGTCGCTCTCGGTGATGTTGAGTGTGTACATACCGCTGAAATCCACATCAATCCAGTTGGCGGTAAACGAAGTGGGAGTGATGTTGGTTGCTGCACCTGCGGGAATGCCGTCGGTGCACTCAGCCGTGAGAGTTATGGTTGATGACACTTCGCTGCTTGCTATTGTGACTGCAACGCTCTGCGTGCCTGTTGTGCCCGACTTGAATGTGACATCGAACGATGTGCCTTCTTTTGCGCCATCGGCGGTGATTGAGGCCTTTGATGCCGAGAAATTGCTGCTGCCCGAGAGTGTAATGGTGAGATTCTCCTGCAAGTCGGAGCCTTTCACCTTTATGCGATACACGAGAGGCACGTTGATGCCGGTAATGCCCATATAGTCGCTGCTGCCATCTACGGGCAGGGTGAGCATAGGGTCGAGCACACCGCCTGGAGTCCAGCCATCGTTTTTCCGTGTGCCCCATATATACTCGGCAAGTTCGGGGTGGTCGATGAACGGGTTGCGGTTATGTTGATAGGCATCTACGGCATTGTTTCGGTCGATTTCCTTCTGGCTCACAGGATCCTGGCGATGCCACTTCATGAGCATATCTACCGACCATGAGCTGAAGCATGGGTAGCTGTTTCCGGCAAGTTGCGGACTGTCCCACGAGCTGATGCGGCTGTTGTAGGCGGCAGCCATATAGAAGTAGGTACGTGCAAAATCGCCCTTATATTGGTCGTCGGGTTCAAACACGGTTCCCGAGTAGCCCGGGAAGGTGCTTTTGCCGAGTCGTCCCAGAGCCTTGATGTTGCCGCTTGATGCCACATAGGAGCCATTGGCACACTCGCCGTAGGGGTAGTTGCTGCGCTGTCCGTTCACTTTGCCGTCGGTAGGATATACGTGGAACGCGTCGGTCACCATGGGGGCTGCATCGTTAAACCAGCTTTTGGGGAAAGAGTGCTCGCGGTTGTAGCAATCACCGATAGAGCTGTAGTTTCCGCATCGGTCGCCGCGACCGGGATTGTATTTTGTGGTGGCATACATGTCCCATATATAGCCGTCGGCTGTCACGTCGCTCGTCTGGTACACATCGTAGAGACCGCCGTAGGATACAGCCGTGTGTGGACCTACAATAGCTTCAAGAGCATTGAGTAGGCGGCCTTTGTTCTTGCCGATTGCCGAGTCGTAGTATCCGCTCGGAGCTTGAGCGGTGGCGATGATTGCCACAGTTGCCGATAGGCACAATAGAAAAGTTCGCTTCAATAGAGAGTTCATGTCGATGGTAGTAATTTTGTTGATTATTGATTCTGATTCTTGTCTTTCACTTTTCCGGCAAGCATTCCGCAGGCTGCAAAGATGTCCTCGCCGCGGCTGCGGCGAATGGTGCAGATGATACCCTGGCTGTTGAGCCGGTCGCGGAAAGCTACCATGTTGGCTTCGTTAGAGGTGCGCAGCGATGAGCCGGGAATGGCATGGAATCGAATGAGGTTCACTCGCGAATCCACATGCCTGAGCAGCTTTGCGAGAGCGTCGGCGTGCATGGCATCGTCGTTAAGCCCCTCCCACATGATGTATTCCACCGAGAGGCGTCGCTGGTGGGCGAAGTCGTAGTTGCTTAGCAGTTTCATCACATCGGTCACTGCAAAGGCACGCTCCACAGGCATCAGCTGCTCGCGCTCGGTGTGATAGGGAGAGTGGACGCTGATGGCAATGTGCACGCTCGTCTCGTCGAGCAGGCGCCGCAATTCGGGCATTTTGCCGATGCTCGACACGGTGATGCGCTTCGGGCTCCATGCGAGTCCCCACTTGGCAGTGAGTACGTCGATTACCTGCAACACTGCATCTGCGTTGTCCATAGGTTCTCCCATTCCCATAAACACCACGTTGGTGAGCGTTTCAGTCTCGGGAATGCTCATTATCTGGTTGATGATTTCAGCCGGAGTGAGGTTGCCGTGGAATCCTTGTTGCCCCGTCATGCAGAAGGTGCAGCCCATGCGGCAGCCTTTCTGCGACGAAATGCACAGTGTGGCGCGGTCGCCGTCGGGGATATACACGCTCTCCACCGCCTTCCCATCGCTTGTGGCAAAGAGGTATTTCACAGTGCCGTCGATGCTGCGCTGCTCATGCATGGGGGCATATCGGCCCACGGTGTAGAGCGAGGCGAGCTTTCGGCGGTTGTTCTTCGATATATTGTTCATCTCCTCAAAGTCGGAGGCTCGGTGGGTGTAGAGCCACTCGGCGAGCTGTGTAGCGGTGAATCGGGGCATACCGAGATTCTTCACCACCTCTTGCAGCTGCGCGAGTGTCATTCCCAGGAGAGGCGTGAGAGTAGTCGCAACGTTGTTTTCTGTTTTTTCCATTTTCTGCATATTGTAATTTTTTAGCGGCATCGTTGCCCGATGATGCCTTGCGTGGGGTGAACACTATGCAAAATTACACATTATCCGCGATATTCCTTCTATGTCGTTGAAAAAAAGTGTTATGGTTTACAATCTGTAAAAAAATGGGGCTTTTGGTGGGTTAAAATTCGGTTTTTGTGCGGCGAGTGTTTCAGAATTGGAAAATTCTGTGTAAGTTTGTGCCCGAAAATGGCGATTCTTCCACCGAAATGATGAGAAAAAACAGAATAAACTGCAACCAAACAAAAAGGAAATTAATCATAAATTCACTAAAATGAAGCACTTTAAATTGATCTTAGTGGCACTGGTGGCTGTGAGCAGCCTCGGTGCATCGGCTTTCGACTGGAAGCAACTTGGCAGCGCACTCTCGAGCGGCAGCCTTGGCAGCGTTATCAATAATGTAATTTCGTCGGACAGCATCACCGTTGCCGATGTCACCGGTGAGTGGACTTATTCGGGTCCGGCAGTGTCGTTTCAGAGCGATGACTTGCTCAAGAAGGCCGGTGGTGCCGCTGTGGCTACTACCATAGAGAACAAATTGGCGCCCTATTATCAGCGTGCAGGAATCGATGGTATGAAACTGACTTTCGACGGCAAAGGCAATGTGACTATGCTCCTCAAGAATGGCCGCACCGTGAATGGCACAGTGAAGCAGGGCGCGAAAGCCGGACAGTTGCTGTTTAATTTCAGCCGTCTCGGCACCAGCTATGGCAATCTCACTGCCTATGTAACCAAGGGCACCGACCTCAGCATCATGTTCGACGTGAGCAAGCTCCAGGGGCTCGTCTCGGCTATCGCAAAATACACGAAGAATTCCACTGCGACAACAGCCTCATCGCTCCTCTCGGAGTATAAAGGCATATATGCAGGCATAAAGCTCAGCAAGTAACCCGATAGAAGCATCGAAACACTTTATTCCCCACACCGTCAGCGCGACAGTGTGGGGAATAATTGTGTCTGACGCGAATCAATTGCCATTGCAGCCTCTTTTTGTGTCAATAACTTGCGGAACTGCCCCAAAAGCACCACACTTCCGCAGATTATCTCTCAATAACTTGCGGAACTACCTCAAAAACACCCCACTTCCACAGATTATCTCAATATCTTGCGGAAAATTTGCTAATAGCCCGATTATTCACTTGGCATCATTCCTTAAAGTTGAGGATTCAAAATTATTACTGTCCGCTAAACTTTTTTAGATTCTAAAAAATTAGTGAAGTGACCCCAAAAAGTTGGACAGGTTATTAACTATCCGATTTGAGAAAGAGTTCGGTATTTCACCGGACTCTTTCCTTTTAACCGGGATTTGATTCTTTTATTGTTATAGTAATCGATATATTCGTCCAAAGCCTTCATGAATGCATCGGACGATTCAAAATTCTCAGCATACAGAAGTTCAGACTTCATGATGCCGAAGAAGTTCTCGGCCATTGCGTTGTCAAGACAGTTGCCTTTGCGGGACATACTTTGTATGATGCCATGTTCCTCAAGTCGTTTACGGTAGCCGTAGTGCTGATATTGCCAACCTTGATCGGAATGCAGTATCAGACCGTCAAGACTATCAAAGCGGGCAAAAGCCTTGTCAAGCATATCATACACTTGCTCAAGATTGGGTGATTTCGAGATGTTGTAAGAGATTATTTCACCATTAAACATATCAAGGATCGGGGAGAGATACAGTTTCTCACTCCCTATGTTGATTTGGGTCACATCTGTGGCCCATTTGCGATTGGGAGCGTGTGCTACAAATTCCCGGTTGATGACATTGGGAGCGATGCGTCCTACTTCTCCTTTATACGAACGATAGCGAACCTTGCGTATCTGACTTTTAAGACACATATTTATCATCAAACGCTGCACTGTCTTATGATTAATTCCAAATCCACGATTACGCATCTCAGCGGTAACGCGACGATACCCATAACGGCCCTTGTGCTCATGAAAAATAGACTTGATTGTCTCTTTCTCCAATGCATATTTATCATTGACTTTTAAGCGTTTGTGGTGATGGTAAAATACAGAACGAGCCATCTTCCTTAACTCAAGTAATAAGTCAAGAGGATATTCCGACCTTAGTTCGTTGATGGCTTCTGCCCACCGCGACGTGCTTGGGCTTTCTGTTCCTCGACTAAGGTCTGCACTTTTTTTAGCAGTGCATTTTCGGCTCTCAGACGCAGATTCTCCGCCTGAAGCCTTTCCAGTTCTGTCTGTGGTTCTTTCTTCTTGGGTCTTGCCATGGAATGGTCTTTGGGTGGTCGACCACGCTTCTTAGATTCATATAGAGATCTATAACCTTGCGTTCTAACCTTTATCAATAAACGTTTAAATACCGATGGACTTATGTCGTAGTCGGTATAAATACTCCGCAAAGATACTCCTTTTTCTTCATGTAGGCGAATTAATCGTTCTTTTTCCTCCGGAGAAAGATAATTATTTTTCTTCCTACATAATCCTTCCTTTCCATATTTTTTATATCGATCATAAAGTACCGAAAGGTATGGTACTCCTAATCTACATTCCTTTGCTACACGTTTGATTGGCTCTCCCTCTATCAAACGCTGAATAATTTGTAATTTCTCTTTTGATGAACGCTTCATAATTAAACTGCACTCCAAAAGTTTTTTGTCTAACTTTTGGGGTGCAGTTCATTGCAGGAGTCAGCCCTAAATGGTTACTTTGCTTTTGCGACAAAACATAGATAACCATGGGCAAAAATAGTAATTTCTTCGGACAGCCGATATATGGTCAGCTAATAAAATCACTTGACCGCGAAAAAATTGTTGGAATCAGCCGGAAGCACGGCGGAGAGAAGTATGTAAAGAGCTTTGACGGTTATACGCATCTGCTCACGATGCTATATGCCGTAATCCAGCGCTTCGACTCATTGCGTGAGATAGAGACATCTATGACTGCCGAGGTACGTAAACTCCGTCATGTCGGATTAGAAACCGTGCCCAGACGCAGTACCCTTTCGGACGCAAACGCCAGACGGTCAGAAAAGTTCTTTGAAGAAGTCTATCGCGACCTGTATGCCGCCAATAAAGACATTCTTTCCTCGGACAGCCGACGCAATGGCACGGAAGAGTGGATAAAGCAGCTTAGAATCATTGATTCCACAACCATCACGCTGTTCTCCAATGCTATTTTCAAGGGAGTTGGGCGGCATCCTAAGACAGGAAAGAAGAAAGGTGGCATCAAGGTACACTCTGTAATACACGCCAACGAGGGCGTTCCCTGCGATGTGCAGTTCACTTCGGCGGCAACCAACGATTCATTTATGCTTGCTCCGTGTCATTACAGCCACAATGATATAGTAGCACTTGATCGTGCATATATCAACTATGCCAAATTTGAGGAACTGACAGACAGAGGTGTGGTATATGTCACCAAGATGAAGAAAAAACTCAGTTACGAGGTCCTTGTGGACTGCATGTATCAGAATCCCCAGGGCCTGATGGAGTACCGAGAGCAGGTGGTGGTGTTCCGTAAAGACGGCATCAACCACATTGCCAGGATAATAACATACGTTGATATCAAGAAAGGCAAGAAGCCTAAGCTTATATCACTTCTGACCAATGACTTCGACATGCCTCTTGAGACAATCGTGGCGATATACCGCCGCCGGTGGCAGATTGAGTCGCTTTTTTATGTGAAGCATATCGTTATGAGAAGTGATTGGAAAAATGCATCTGAT
>ERZ1032130.344-NODE-344-length-12171-cov-5.413833_pt1 | contig 12171 bp, 14 predicted proteins | sample MGYA00517879_ERZ1032130 | MGnify/ENA primary metagenome ERZ1032130 (study PRJEB33719, sample SAMN04262597) | wastewater metagenome | biome: rural village; feature: animal feces; material: feces | host: Bos taurus | place: El Salvador | collected 2012-01-31 ...
GTCTCGGTGCCGTCCTTATAGTTGTAGGTGAGGACCAGTTTATCGTCATATACGAAGACGGAATTTACGAAAGTATCGATGATTTCTTTTCTGTAATCAAGATCGTTGATATTGCCGTACTTGTACTTACTGATCCATTCCACAATTTCTTCTTTGGTAAACTTACGGCGCTCCAACTGTAGCTGCAGGATACTGGCTTTCAGCGAATCACGCTGGGTTTCCAAATCCTCCAAGCACTCCTTTGTGGTTTCGGTGATGATGCCCTGGCAGATCGCTTTCATCACATTACGGATCTCAGCTTCGCATTGCTGCAGCTGTTGCTTCAGTACTGGTGTCATGGTATCGCCCTGTTCCTGCATAACCAGGATGGCATCTGCGATGCGGTCGATTGCTTCATCGGTCAGCACTTTGGAGATCGTCAGCTTTACAACCGTTTCTTCAATCCAATGCTTCTTGATGGCTTTCTTCTTGCAGCCAAGCCGACGCTTGGCACCGCTACATTTGTAGTAGTGATAGATGATTCCCTTGCAGCCTTTGCCGCTTTCACCGGCCATCAGTCGCCCACAATCGCCGCAATATAGCTTTGTTGTAAGCAAGTATTCCTCTTCCGCTTTTGCCCGTGCCGGGGCCTTCTTGTTAGCTGCCATACGCATTTGCACCCTTTCAAATAATTCTTTGTCTATGATCGCCGGAATGCCATCCGGGGTAATGACATCGCCATACTTGTATTCACCGATGTACTTGCGGTTTTTGAGTAAATTACTGAGAACGCTGACAGAATAAGCATTACCCCGCTTGGAGCGAAGACCCCGTTCTTCCATCTCTGCCTGCAGAACGGTGAGCCGTTCACCATCAGCATACCGGGCAAACAGTTCCTGCACATAAGGAGCGGTTTCGGGGTTGACTTCCAATCTGCCGGTTGCCTTGTCCACATAGTAGCCAAGGGGTGTGTTGCCGCCGTTGTTCATACACTTCATAGCATTGTCATGCTGACCTCTGCGGATCTTCTGTGCAAGCTCTGCTGAGTATTGTCCGATATTGGTTCCTGTGCTTCCTCCTCCGGAGTACTATCAAGCACCCAGCCAGCTTCCCGCGCGCATTCCCTTTTACGAATGCAAGCACGATAAGCCTACGGACTTTGAGCTGGCCCGCCATTTTATTTGTCAGCAACATGTGCGGACAAGGAACGGCAGTGTGTACCTTTACAATGGAAAATACTACCAGAAATTGAGCGATGATCAGCTGAAGTCACAGATCCTCTCCGTTCTTAGGAGTGAATTGGAGGTCAAGGGCAATTCCAAGCAGCTGGACACGGTAGCAGCCGCTATCAAGGCAGAACCCACTATCCAAATTAGTGATGAAAATCTGCCCTCCCGTGGGCTCTGTCTGAAAAACTGTGTGATTGAGATCGACTCCATGCGATGCGCCGACCACAATCCCCAGTATTTCTTCACCATCCAGCTTCAGGTGGACTATCAGGGTCCCCAGCCCACGCCTGTCATGGATCGCTTCCTCTATCAGATCGCCGGCGGCGATCCTGTGCTGATCAAGCGCATCTGGCAGGTCATTGGCTATTGTCTGGTTCCGCAGGATAATCGGGCGAAGCGGTTTTTCCTGTTCCAGGGTCTGGGCAATACCGGTAAAAGTGTCCTCGGCTCTCTGCTGTCGGCGTTCTATGAAGAGACTGCGGTGGGATCCGTGGATGCGTTCCGCATTGGCGACAGGTTTTCACTTTCGTCCCTGGTGAATAAAGCTTTGAACATCTCGGCAGACCTCCCCAGCTCTGCTTTGGGCGATCAGGCCGTAGGCATAATCAAATAAATGACCGGAAACGACCTGGTCCAGGTGGAGGAGAAGTACAAGACCCCCTACGCTGCCCGCATAGGCTGCAAGCTGATCTTCGGAACCAACCATCAGCTCCGAACGTCAACCTTTGATGTGGCCTTTCTGCGGCGCATCTGTCTCATCCCCTTCAACTACCCTGTCCCCAAGTACCAGCAGGACCCCTATCTTCTGGACAAGCTGAAGCTGGAGAAGTCTGGTATCTTTTACAAGGCGATGGAGGCTTATCGGGAGTTGGTGGCAAACAATTACACCTTTGCCGGCGATGATGTGTATGACATGGTCAGCACCAAGCAGGCTGGTGAGCAGCTCATCGACCACGACGCTTGTATCGAGGCTTTTGTTGAGCGCCATATCGCTGCCGCGCCTGGGGCCTTTGTCCCCACCAAGGAAATCCACCAGCTGTACATGACTGAGAACCCCGACGGTCTTGCGGATTGTCAAAAATTCTCCACAAAGTTCAAGCTATTGGCCGCCAAACATGGTCTGGCGATCACGAACAAGAAGAAGCGTGTCGCGGGCGAATCCACTAATGGCTACGAAGGCATCGCGTTGGTGTAGGTATAACATATCTTGCTAAGGAGGAAAAGAAATAATGGCAAATTACTATTTGGTGAAGGGCAGTAATGCAGTTGCGGTAGTTCAAACCTGGCCGCAGGCTCTGCGCATCAAGAGGTATTTCAAGGGTTTCAACACCAAGGGGTATGATACCTATGACGAAGCTAACGCTGATGGGCTAGATCACCTGTCTGAGATTACGCCCTACTACATCACCCTGCCCGAGTTCCTGAAACTGGGCAAGGTTGTGGCCGTGAGTGCGCTTAGTCGCAATTATCAGAACAAGGAGGAGTAAACATGCGTACGAAAGAACTGATTGCCCTGTGTGAGGAACATCCCATTTACATCCCCGTTCGGGTGGCAGCGAAGTATCTGGGCATCTCTGAGGAGAGTCTGCGGAGCTGCATCGAGATGGGGCGGTGTCCCTTCGGCATTTCCTGGAGGTCCAATGACCGCTCCGGCTATAAGATCCCCACGCTGGCCTTCTTCAGCTGGCTGACCAAGGGGACTGTACCGGTGGAGCTGTAAATCATATGGAGGGGGAGCAACACTCCCCCTCCGGAAAGGATGGAATATGAGCGATTATTATGAGGTAAAAATCAATCTGGGCACCGACTGGAAGGGCAACAAAATCCGTAAGTCCTTCTACAGCAAGAAGTCCAAGGCCGATGCCCGCCGGAAGGCTGAAAAATACCGGGCACAGTACGAGTTCAACCTGCTCTGCGGTGGCGATGAGGCCCGGAAGCGGGTGTTTTTCAGAGATTGGGCGATTCAGTGTCTGGAGTCCTCCAAGAAGCCCTTTGTCAAGGGCAACACCTATCACAACACCTATCTCCAGCCCGTGAAGGATCGGCTGATCCCCTATTTTGGGGATGCCCCGCTGGACAAGATCCTGCCCATCCATGTGCAGGAGTATATCAATAAAATGAAGCCAAAGTACAAGCCCGAGACGATCAAGAAGGATTACACGGTATTCGCCTTTATCATGCAGCAGGCGGTGGAGAATGGTCTGTGTCGGCATAATCCGGCGGGAAAGTCCATCCGGCTGCCCAAGGTGGAGCGGGCGGACAAGCAGGCCCTGACTCAGGAGCAGTATGATGTGGTCTATGAGATGGCCAAGCGGGAACCCAACGGCCTGTCTATCATGCTCATGATGGAGACGGGAGTTTCCCGAAGCGAGCTGCTGGGACTGACATGGAAGGATCTGGATTTGGAGAACGGGGTGCTTTACATCAATCAGGGTCTGGTGTCCTATGTGGACGATGACCGAGGATGGGTGACGGAGTCCGACGGCCTGAAAAATTCCTATCGCCGCAGAGCCATCCCCATCGTGGAGCCGGAGCTGCTGAAGCGGCTGCGGGAGAAGCCCCGACGGATCAAGCTCAAGCGAAAGACACCCTTTGGGGAGGATTTCTATGTGGATACCGAGCAGGTGTTCCATAGTCCTGAAGGGTTTCCCTACCAGCCCAACAATTGGAATAATCGGGTGTTCCTGCCCTTCATGAGAAAGGTACTGGAGGCTCATCCGGAGTATCCGGAGCTGTCTGCCCATGAGCTGCGCCATACCAGAGCCACCCTCTGGATCGCCCAGGGCGTATCTCCCATGATGGCGGCCCGTCTTCTGGGCCACAGCGACATAAAAATGCTGATGAAGATCTACGATCACACAGACGTTGATACACTCCGCAGGGTCCTGACGGATACCCGTAGGAATGCGTAACAGCGGAGATAAGAGATGAGCATACAATATAATATCACTACATAAAGCCGAACCAGGTAAGATGGTTCGGCTTTTTTTATTTGCCGGAAGAAGTGTGTCGTAGAAAAAATCCCCCTGGTTCGGTTTGAGATAGCCGAATCAGGGGGAATCTGCTTATGTCGTAATTTTGTCGTACAGATCAGGGTGGATCAGTGCAGGGGAGCGGAGTGCCTTGGGGTGAAGACAGATGCTACGTCAGTATGCGATTTTGAACGAAAAATCCTGTCGTACTGTCGTAAAGGGTATTTTGGGCGGTGTCGAGAAAATTGAACTTTTACTGCTGTAAAATGCCTAAAAATAAGAAAAACCGCTTGTTTTCACAAGAGGTTTGGTGGACGATATAGGACTCGAACCTATGACCTTCCGCACGTCAAGCGGATGCTCTAGCCAGCTGAGCTAATCGTCCATGTTCAGTTAAGGAAGAAATGGTGGACGATATAGGACTCGAATCCGTCACCTGACCCACTGCAAGCGATTTACCGCTTGGCCATCTTCCGGTAGAAGTGTGGTGGACGATATAGGACTCGAACCTATGACCTTCCGCACGTCAAGCGGATGCTCTAGCCAGCTGAGCTAATCGTCCATGTTCTCTTCGGAACGAGATATATTCTATAACAGAACAGGGAATTTGTCAACCCCCAATTTTACTTTTTTCGTAAATTTATCCGATGGCGGCGTCCACGTCCTGTTCGCCCAGAAAGGAGATGACCAGCCGGTTGGGCAGGCACACAATGTCCGTGCCGCCCGCGCAGAAGCCCCGCTTCATGCAGTAGTGATCCGGGCAGTCGGCCCAGGTGACGGCGATCTTGCCACCGCTGACGGTGACGGTGTTCTTGCCGTCCACGGTGAACTCCTGGTCGATGTGCAGATCCACAGTTTTGACCACGGCGCCTTTTGATGTGATTTGGGCAAACCGAGCCTCCTCCTGAGAGAAGAGGGGAAGTGCCAGAACAATACAGAAAGCGGCGATGACCGCAAAGAGAATGATCCAGGTTTTTGTTTTCATGACAGCACCTCGAAGAACACGGGAGCATGGAACGCCGGGGGCAGCGTTCCTGCGGTTTCTGTTGGATAGTATACCAAAAAACGAAAAAAATAGCAAGAAAAAGTTGAAATTTCTTCTTGACAATGGATCCTGTGCATGATAGAATATTCAAGCCGCATCAAAGGGGCTCTAAAAGTCATGCCGCAAACGGTGTGCGCCCTCCGAGCGAGTCTACAAAATGAAGTAGGTGAAACAAGAAATGAAGGCAGTTATCGTTACCGGCGGCAAGCAGTACACCGTCGCCGAGGGTGATGTCCTGTACATCGAGAAGCTGAACGCCGAGGCTGAGGCCGTCGTCAAGTTCGAGGAGGTTCTGGCTGTCCTGGATGGTGAGAACTCCAAGATCGGTGCTCCCGTCGTCGAGGGTGCCGCCGTTGAGGCCAAGGTCGTCAAGAACGGCAAGGGCAAGAAGATCCACGTCCTGAAGTACAAGGCTAAGAAGGGCGAGAAGAAGAAGATCGGTCATCGTCAGCCCTACACCAAGGTCGAGATCACCAAGATCGCTCTGTAATTTAGATTATGACCAAGTGTGAATTTTTTACCCAGGACGACAGAATCACCGGATTCTCCGTCTCCGGACACAGCGGCTATGCAGAAAGCGGCAGCGACATCGTCTGCGCCGCTATCAGCGCCGTTGTTACCATGGCCGAAGCCACCATCAATGATGTGTGCGGCGCCAAGGCCAAGGTTCGGGTCAAGGACGAGCAGGCTCGTATCACCCTGACCCTCCCCGTTTCCTGCGACGAAGAGGAGACTGTGCAGGCCGTTTTGGCAGGCATGATGATCACCCTGTGCGGAATGCGGGACGATTATCCTGATTATATCGAAGTTTTGGAGGTGTAACACCATGCTGAAGATTGGTATTCAGTTCTTCGCTCACCATAAGGGCGGCGGTTCCACCAAGAACGGCCGTGATTCCGAGGCCAAGCGTCTGGGCGTGAAGCGTGCTGATGGTCAGTTCGTTCTGGCCGGCAACATCCTGGTTCGCCAGAGAGGCACCCACATCCATCCCGGCGTCAATGTCGGCATCGGCAGCGATGACACCCTGTTCGCTCTGGTTGACGGTACCGTCAAGTTCGAGCGCAAGGGCAAGGATCGCAGACAGTGCTCCGTTTACGCTGCACAGTAATAATTGTCCGAAGCGAAGGGCTGTTGCAGAAAATGCAACAGCCCTTTTTTCAGATTGCAGAGTGAAGATTGGAGAGTGGAGATCGGAATACAGACGGTCAAAAATGAGCATCCGGGGATGTAGGGGCGAGCATTGCTCGTCCGCCGAAAATCGTTTCGATTTTCGGATATATCCATCGGAAATGGGGATTTCGCCTAACGGCGACAGATTTTGCATCGCAAAATCTGCGGACGACCAATGGTCGCCCCTACAGTTCTTTTGATATGCTTGTGAAAATCTCAACTCTCCACTCTCCAATCTCCACTCTCTCAAAGGAGGATAACTATGTTTGTAGATAAAGTTCGAATTACCGTTATTGGCGGTCGCGGCGGCGATGGTGCGGTGGCCTTCCATCGTGAAAAATATGTGGCCTCCGGCGGCCCCGACGGCGGCGACGGCGGTCACGGCGGCAGTGTCATTCTGCGCGTCGACGACAACCTGACCACCCTGCTGGACTTCCGGTACAAGCGCAAGTACCAAGCCGGCGCGGGCGTCAACGGCATGGGCCGTAAAATGGCCGGCAAGCGGGGCGAGCCCCTGATCATCAGGGTTCCCCGGGGCACCGTGGTCCGGGACGCGGAGACGAACCAGATCATCGTGGATATGTCCACCGGCGAGGATTTCGTCATCGCCAAGGGCGGCCGGGGCGGCTGGGGCAACAGCCATTACGCCACCGCAACCCGTCAGGTGCCGCGCTTTGCCAAGTCCGGCCGCAAGGGTGAGGAGCGGGACGTGATCCTGGAGCTGAAGCTGCTGGCGGATGTGGGTCTGGTGGGCTTCCCCAACGTGGGCAAGTCCACGCTGCTGTCCGTCACCTCCAATGCCCGGCCCAAGATTGCCAACTACCACTTCACCACCCTGTTCCCCAATCTGGGCGTGATTTATGTGGAGGAGGGCGTGTCCTTTGTCATGGCGGACATCCCCGGCATCATCGAGGGGGCCGCTGAGGGCGCGGGCCTGGGTCACGATTTTCTGCGGCACATCGACCGCTGCCGATTGCTGGTGCATGTAGTGGATGTGTCCGGCTCCGAGGGCCGGGACCCCGTGGAGGATTTTGAGGCCATCTGCGCCGAGCTGAAGGACTACAGCGTCGATTTGAGCAACCGGCCCATGATCGTGGCGGCCAACAAGACGGACATCATGGACCCCGAGTCCGACAATCTGGAGCGGCTGCGCAAGCGCGTGGAGGAGGCCGGTATGGAGCTCTATGAGATCTCCGCCGGTACCACTGTGGGCACCCGGCAGCTGATGCGCATTGTCGCGGAGAAGCTGAAGACCCTGCCCCCCGTGACCATCTATGAGCCGGAGTATGTGGCTCCCATGCCCATGGCGGGTGATCCCACGGAGCTGACCATCGAGCATCTGGGCAGCACCTGGGTCATCACCGGAAAGTGGCTGGAAAACCTCATCATGGACATCAACTTCGATGACTACGAGGCCCGGAACTACTTCGACCTGCTCCTGCGCCGGTCCGGCCTGTTCACCCGGCTGGAGGAGATGGGGATTCAGGACGGCGACACCGTGGATATTTACGATCTCCAGTTCGAGTACCAGCGCTAACCCGGCAGTGCCGGGATCCAATACGCGCTTCGGTGCGGCGGTCAAATGATGCCATTGGGCCCGCCCGACTGGTCGCTATGAACCGCTCGGCGTATGGAAGTCGGACGTTTGAATGCGGCAGTGCCGGGGGCCAAGGCGCGCTTCGGTGCGGCGGTCAAATGATGCCGTTGGGCCCGATCGGCGTATTGGAATGAACAATTATCAGATAAACGGGCGTGTTGCAATCATAAATGTGCAGCACGCCCTGAATGCTATGTCATGAAAGCATCAGGCTGTCCGGACACCTCTGCTGTGGGGTCCGGGCAGCCTGTGCGGTCAAAGTCGAATTTTTCCCGCCTCACAGGATCGAACAAGTTTTAGTGAAAATAGTAAAATAGTATTTGCATATTTCGATTCTCTTTGGTATAATGATAAGAGAACGCGCGATTTCTTAGTCGGAAATAGTCGCAGACATTGGAGGCGAGGAACATGATCAGCAATCTGAATCAGCTTTCTTTTCAGTCCTACGGCACCATCGAATCCGAGCGGGGCCGAGTGCGGGATCTGGGCCAGAAGGCCGAGGACCGTCAAATTCTGGAGCTTTCCCGGGGTGAGTATCCCGTGTGGGTCAGTCCCTCCGGGGTCTGGCTGTGTAACAATTCCAATATGACGGTGTTGTCCGTTGCCCGGGAGGGGGAAGGCTATCAGCACTTCTACCTGGATAAGGTGGTCTACATCAAGCCCGGCGTGCGCTTTGCGGTCCATCCCTATCAGGAAACTTCCACCGTGGAGCTGGCCCGGCTTGGGGCCCTTGAGGAGGTGGATCGTCTGAACGCCGGTGACGAGTTCCGGCTCTGCCGTCAGATTCAGATCAGCAGCATCTACACCTTCTTCTACCAGGAGAAGGAGAAGGGCTTCACCTTTCCCGGCGAGGTCCACGCACCGCTGGAGCTGACCTATGTGGACAAGGGCTCCCTGCACTCCGTGGCCGACGGCCGGGACATCCTGCTGGAGCAGGGCGATCTGGTCATCTACGGTCCTGACCAGTGGCATATGCAGTATGCCGATGTGGATGTGAGCCCCAGCTTCATCACCATTACCTTTGACCTGCTGGGCGAAGCACCTGACGCGCTGCTCAACCGTAAATTCACCATCCCCCAATCTGCTGTGCCGGTGCTTCAGCGGATGCTGCGGGAGCTGGACCGGATGGATAACTTCTCTGCGGATCTTGTCATCTGCCTGCTGCAGATCCTCCTGCTGGAACTGCTGCGTGAGCAAATTTCCCCCGCCGGAACCAAGCTGCGGACCACAAACGCGGTCAACTCTGAAAATGAGATCATCCGCCGGGCCCAGCAGTTCATCTCCGAGCACGTTCGGGAGAAGCTCACCGTGCCTCTGGTTGCACGCCATGTGGATGTGTCTCCCAGCTATCTGACGGCCCTGTTCCGCAAGAATCTGCAGATCTCCCCCGGCGAGTACGTCCGGCGTATCAAGCTCCAGGAGTCCAAGCAGATGATCCGGGAGGACAACCTGAACTTCACGGAAATCGCCGCTGCCCTGCAGTATTCCACCGTTCACCACTTCTCCCGTCAGTTCAAGGACAAGTTCGGCATCACCCCCACGGAGTATGCCAAGTCCGTCCGGTAAGTATATAAAGTCGATATAAATCCCATGGGGATTTACGATATAGGCTGCGCCTTCGATATGTGTAAACACTCGATATGCCCTGCGGGGCAAGAGGAGATTTATATCATATCGAATCTGCCCAGGGCAGATATATCGAATCCGCCTCCGGCGGATATATCGATTTTGCGCCAGCAAAAATATCGATAAAAATGTCCGATACGGAAGAAGGTTCTTCTGTATCGGACATTTCTGCATTTGATTTTACTGCAGATCGCTGCCCAGGAAAAAGCGCTTCATGGGCACATACAGCGCACCCGCGATCACCAGGGCGATGATGGTGCAGGGCAGCATATAGCAGCCATTGTAGACCAGAGAATAGAGCTCCGCGCTGTCGAACACGCCGAAGCCGGGAATTTCCGTGGGCATATTGATCCGGTAGATGGTGACGCCGCTGATGTAGTGGACGGCGAACCGGGCTGCACAGCCCAGGATGGTGCCCGGGAAGATGCCCCAGGCCCTGCCTTTGAACACACCGGCCAGGCCCAGGGGGGTGAAGGCCAGCAGGTAGTCCAGAATCATGCTCTGCCAGCCCCAGGCGTAGGCACCGTCGAAGATGAGCTGCAGGGTGCCGAAGGTGAAGCCTGCCAGCAGACCCCGTCCAAGCCCCCACCGGACGGCATACAGAAGGATCGGGAACATGGCTGCGGTGACGGATCCGCCCTGGGGGAACTCATAGAGCTTCACAAAGCTCAGGACCTGGGCTGCCGCCACCAGCATGGCACCCTCGGTGAGGGCGCGGATGCGCAGATGTTTTTTGGTTGACATTATGTGTCTCCTTTTCAAAAAAAGTATCGCATTGCTGATCCCGTTTTTGGGTGCAATGCGACAAAAAGCTTTTGTAAAATCCGCATCTTTCCCTACGACGGCATAATCCGTATCAGGTTCGCGGGTCGGCGCGACCAAGCGCCCTCTCAGCCGGATGCGTCCGGCTCCCCGAAGAGGAGATCTGCTCTGCGATCTGGGGCTATTATAGGGCGGGAAGGGAAAAAAGTCAAGATTAAATGCAGGGGGCGGCAGATCGGCCGTCCCCTGCGGTATTTCGTTCAGGCCATCTCCAGGCTGAGCTTCCTGCCGCCCAGGATGTGGAAATGCAGATGGTGGACGGTCTGACCGGCATCATCGCCGCAGTTGGAGACAATGCGGTAGCCGCTTTCCAGGCCTTCGGCCTTGGCGACCTTTGCGGCCACGGCCAGGCAGTGACCGACCAGGGCGGCGTTTTCATCGCTCACTTCGCTCATGCCGCTGATGTGGGCCTTGGGGATGACGAGGATGTGCGTGGGTGCCTGGGGGGCGATGTCCCGGAAGGCATAGACCTGCTCGTCCTCATAGACCTTGGTGGAGGGGATGATGCCGGCAGCGATTTTGCAGAACAGACAATTTTCCATGATTGATTTCTCCTTTTTGAGGGTGTGGGATTACAGCCTTACAGGCCAAAGATGTGCAGGCCAAAGGTACTGACAGTGGCCATGATGATGCCCGCCAGGATGACGCCCAGACTCACCGCACCGGTGGTGGATTTCCAGCCCATGTTCAGAAGGCTCGCGGCCAGGGTGCCGGTCCAGGCACCGGTGCCGGGCAGGGGGATGCCCACGAACAGCAGCAGGGCAATGAACAGGCCCTTGCGGCTGGCAGTGGCCACCAGTTTCTGACCGGCCTTCTCGCCCTTGTCCAGAATTTTGGCGAACAGGGGACCGATCCAGCGCTTGGTGCTGCCCCAGAGGAGGACCTTCCGGGCGAACAGATAGATGATGGGCACCGGAAGCATATTGCCGATGGCGCACACGGCGATGGCCGCCGGGGCCGAGATGCCCATGGTCATGGCGGCGGGCACACCGCCGCGCAGCTCGATCAGGGGGACCATGGAGATAAGAAATGCAAGAATGTATTTTTTAAGCATGAATGGTTCACCTTTTTTGTTTGTTATCCCTATCATCATAGCATAAACAGCCCGCAGTTGCAACCAAAAAGGAATGAAGAATCTGTGAAGAAAGGGGCGCATATCCTCTTGCAGGAGGGATGCGTATGAAATTATGGAAGCCTGCCGTCCTGGGGACGGCGCTGATGGCGGTGCTCCTGTGGGGCGCATGGAAAACGGCGGCGGTGCCCACAGTCGGGTGGGGCCTGTCCTTTCCGGTGCCCGGTCAGCCGTCCGTGGGGCCGGTGGCCGCAGAAAAACTGCGGGAGCTGGACGCGGCCTACCTGGACGAGGATGGGGGGAAGGTGCTGTATCTGACTTTCGATGCCGGGTATGAGAACGGGTACACCGGGAAGATCCTGGACGTTCTGCGGGAACGGGAAGTGCCGGCGGCTTTCTTCCTGGTGGGGGATTATCTGGAGCGGGAGCCGGATTTGGTCCGGCAGATGGTGTCCGGGGGACACATTGTGGGCAACCACACCCGGAACCACCCGGATATGTCGAAGCTGGACGATGCCGCCTTTGCCGGGGAGCTGGAGGGCATGGAGAAGCTGTACGAGGAAGTGACGGGCCAGACGCTGCCCAAATTCTACCGCCCGCCCCAGGGGATCTACTCGGAGGAAAACCTGAAAATGGCACAAAAGCTGGGCTACAAAACC
>ERZ1032130.345-NODE-345-length-12144-cov-5.810158_pt1 | contig 12144 bp, 4 predicted proteins | sample MGYA00517879_ERZ1032130 | MGnify/ENA primary metagenome ERZ1032130 (study PRJEB33719, sample SAMN04262597) | wastewater metagenome | biome: rural village; feature: animal feces; material: feces | host: Bos taurus | place: El Salvador | collected 2012-01-31 ...
GGAAATATGTTGAAACGTGATATACAGCATAGAAAATTGAATAATAAGGGTATGACACTTGTTGAAATTATTATAACCATTACTTTGCTTGTATTGGTTTCAAGTTTTATCTTGTCAGCATTTGTTTCAGCTATGCGTTCGGCTACAAAGTCAAGAGAATTACACAGAGCAACAACTGTAGCACAGAATGTTATGGAAGGCATTAACTTGGCAAGTGCAGAAGAGTTGGCATTTCAGTTTGATTATCCGTATACTTTGGATAGTACAGGAACAAAGGTAAACAACTTTGGTGTGTATCCGACATCTATGTTACAGTATCAGCCAGAGTATTGCGTCGGAGAACTCACTGAGTGGGCAGACCCGAGCGGAACCACTGTTTTGGAAGTTGTAAATCAATCGAGAACTCTCGATGCATATAACGCACTGGATACAACTACGGAAGCATATGAAATAGCAAAAACCAAAAGTGCTTATATGGCAGATATGACATCAAACAGTTATGTTTTCCTAAAGGATTCTGCCGGTAAATATATTTATTATATTAGAAATTTGGAAAATGATGGTGCTTATTATAATGCGAAAATCACATTGAATGCGGCACCGTACAGAAGTGGTGGAACTTCAGGCATTAGTGTAAATAGTGAAGAATTAATCTCTGTTCCGACTATTGATTCTGCTTATGATGCAGTAGAAGTAATGAAGCAGACATTGGATAATGATGCTATAACTGAACTTCAAAGGGCTAATCCGAGTGAAACGGTTACAAAAAGTAATTTACATAGAAAAATTACAATTGATATTCAGGATGCTTTGATGGCAGGTCCGGAAGGATTACACAGAACTAAAATTACAGTTTATTATGAGTATTATTTTATCAAAGCAAATGGAACAAAGTCAAAAACTGAGACATTGACAGAATCATATGTTTTCAATAATGAAGGTTATGAAGACGTGAAGCAATTGAGAAATATTTATTTGTACTATTATCCTATGTATAAAGAAGGAACAAATACAGACTCTATTTTTGTAAAAAATGAAAACAATCTGGATGTGGAATTATATGTTATTAAACAGGAAACACCGGGGATTACATATGCAGAATTGAGTTTGAAGGAACAGTATTATACAGCATATTTTAATGTAAAGGAAACTACGACAAAGGCGGACGGAAGTTCACATATTGAGTTACATAGCAACTGGAATGAAAACTTATATGCTATATATTCTGCAACACCGTTATTAGAACTTGATCATCAGGTTGAATTGCGTAGAAATACTTTCCCGGTGACGAAGGATATATACAATATGACAGACATCAAAAATAAAAAAGAAAATGACAGAATTTATGATGTAACTGTCGAAATATATGAAAGTGAAAAAGCAACGAGTCTTAGTGATTTTAGTGCAGTAACAGAACCATCAAAGTGGTTTGAAGCAGAAAATCATTTGATTACGATGACGAGTTCAATCAGCCAATAAGTGGCTAAAGGAGAAGTTATGTTCAAAAAAATAAGTAGACAACACAGAATGAAACTGAATAATACTGGTTCTACGATGATGATTGTTATGGTGGCAGTATCATTGATTGCAGTGCTTGCAACTGTGTTAATGGCTATGTCCTATATGAACTATAATATGAAAGTAACCGAGTTGAACTCTAAAAAGAACTTTTATACGGCGGAGGTAGTATTAGATCAGATTAATGTAGGATTACAGAAAGAGATTTCCGATTCGGTGGAAGATGCATATGTTCGTGCGATGCAACGTTATACATTGGAAAATGATATTGAGCGTAATACAAACTTTGCAAATTATTATATTGGTGAATTGCGTAACCGATTAAGAACGGCAAGTCTGGATTCACAGTATCAGATCGCACCGATTGATACAGACGGTGACGGAGTTTATGATTGTGGACTTGTTCACTATTTGGATGCGTCCTTACAGGCAGCTTATGCTAATGGAAATTTGAAAATTGGGACAATTGAGTCATCTGAACCGAAGATGGAATCTGTTGCCATTTCCAAAATTAATGATGCAGGTGATATTGAATATGAATCACAAGGACTTATGTTGTATAATTTACGTATTGAATATACAGATGCTAATAAATTTACGTCTGTGATTGAAACAGATATCCGATTAAAAACACCTTCATTAACATTGGTGACAAAAACAGCTATGCCTAATGTATTTGATTACAGTCTTGTGGCAGATGCAGGGATTTTGGGGGGAACAACAGGTACAACAACTACCTTTGATGGAAATGTATATGCAGGTAAGGATACGGAAAATCCTACAGTTGATCTGGGAGGTATCAGTGTAACCAATTCTCACAATTGGACTTTTGAAGGTGAGTCCAGAATTGTATCAGCAGGACCGGTAACGGTTGCCGGAGGTACAACTTCTTTAAAAGCAACATATGAGACCGATTGTTGGTTTGATAGTATTAGTTTGCCTAAGTATGTTGCAGCTGATAGTGGTACATTGGTTTTAGAAGGAAATACGTATGTAAGGGATGACTTGACTATTGATGGTAACGGTGCCGAGGTAACTCTTGGCGGAAACTATTATGGTTTCGGCTATGGAGATACAGCTGAAAAAAGCAGTGCAATTGTTATCAACGGTAAGAATTCTTCGTTAGATATGTCAGGACTTGACCGTTTGATGCTCGGTGGTAATGCCTATATTCAGACATCAAAGGTTACATACAATGTAAATGGTCCGTTTACCGCAGATCACAATGTAGATATTTTGACAGGTAATTCGCTAGCAGTTAAGAGTGATCAAATTGCTTATCTTGTTCCGGCAGAATGTATTGGTGTAAATGGTACTGAAGTGAAAATTGGTCGAAATCCGATGACAAAAGATGAATATTTGGAGTGGTTGGATTATGAGAAGAAACGTGTAAGTGGTGATACGACTTTTGCGAATTACCAGTTAGTTTCATTTACAAAGGATACAAATACAATCGGAAAGTCGTTAGGGGAATATGATTTAAATGGTAATGGATATAAAACAATATTTAGAACGATAAATGGCGAAACGCTTTGTTATCTGTATTTGGATTTAACAGAGGATGGAGCAGCAAATTATTATATTGATTACTATTATGCAGCAGAAACAAAGATGAATCGCTATATTGCGGCATATAATAATCGTATTGTTATGAATCCGACAATGATAGAGCAGGAATTAAAAGGTACAGCGTTATCATATGCATTAGATTCGGCAGGGGGTGACATCTCAATTGTAGCAAATACAATGGGAGCATCAAGACCTGTGGACGAGATTCAGGCTATTCAGAGTGAGCAGGATACAAATCAGGCCAGATTTGAAAGATTACAATCAAAACTTACTTTGGAAGAAAGCGATGTTTCAGCGGATGAATTAACCAGAACAGTTTATGCAAATTTGATTAACGAATCTGTTATGAATAGTTTGACAAACAATACAACAGGTGAAAAAAAGGAACTTGAACTCAGTACCGGTAAGATATATGCGGTATTTGTAAATAACCGTGGTAAAGGACCATACATTTATACAGATGAAGATATTTGTGTAATTGTAGCCACCGGTGATGTGTATTTACAGAAAGATTTTGATGGTCTTCTGATTACAGACGGTAAAGTTGTTTTGAATGGAGCCACACAGGTAGTTCCGAATAAAGAACTTGTTTTAAAGATGCTTGGTGCGAAAGAATCAGAAGATGAGAACGCAATGAGCCTTATTGCCAAGTATTTTAAAAACGGTGATAAATATTCATTTGATACATCTTTAAAAGCAGAAGTAACCAACACTATGGCAGGACAGCAGATTGGTGAATTGATTGTTTATGAAAACTGGGCAAAACAATAATTGATTGGTGGGTAAAAGATATGAAGAAAAATAATAAAGGCTTTTCTCTCGTAGAATTAATTGTGATTATTGCGATTATGGCTGTACTTGCAGTTTCGGTTATTTCTTATGTGGGAATGCTTGGAAATTCTCAGGCCAGAAAATGTGCGAAGGAATTAGCAAATCATATCTCACAGACAAAAGTATGTGCTATGAGCAGATCATATGCGAGTATGACTGTTTATGCGGATGATACAGGAGTTTATGTTAAAACCATACAGGGAGAAACCGAGAAAACAGAAAAAATTGGTGACAAGAGTGTAAAAGTTACATATCGCGATGTCAGAGGTTCTTCTACCTATACGGCGGTAGGAACTACAGAAGCTACAGGACTTAAATTAGAATTTGACAGAGCAACAGGGGCTTGTAAAAAAATGGATTCCGGTAAGTATTGTTATGGATTTGAAATCACATGCGGTAGTTCAAAATATACAGTGGATTTGGAACCACTGACAGGAAAGGCTTCAGTCAAATAACGGGGAGAAGTTATTATGAGATTTAAACGCGAAAATAAAGGTTTTTCATTAGTTGAATTAATAGTTGTAATTGCGATTTTTTCCGTAGTTGGAGTCGTAGTAGGTGGTTTCCTTATGGCTGCCAGTCGTTCTTATTCGGTCAGTGCAAATGAATTGGATATTCAGGAAGAAGCACAGCTTGTAGCAAACCAGTTACAGGAAATGATTTTGGATACAGCACTGGGTATTTCATACCAGTATGTTGTTACGGATGATACAGGTGCAGAACTGATTGACTATATGGAAAACGATGCAATTGTTTTACCTGAAGGCGATTTAACGAAGAAAGATTTATATATTTACAGTAAAGATAATTATTATCATATTTTCTGGGATAAAGAAAAAGCGGAACTGTACCTTATCGAGTATGTAAATGATGGGTCGGGATATGTTCCGGCAGAAGGTATGCCGACTACAGGTGTCTTATTTGGAGAATTCATATCGGATTTTAGTGTGGATTTATCCCAAGTAGCAAGTAAAAGAATGGTTTCATTTGATATTACATTTAAAAAGAATGGTTCTGACAGAGATTATTTGGTCACAAGAACAGTTTCTTTAAGAAATGATGTAATGACAAATCAGCCGGCAGAAGATGTTTACAATGCTGTAAATCTTGAGTTTGAGCCGGTAGCGGATGACATATCCATTGACCCGTCGGGCGGTACTTTCTTATGGCCGGGTGAAGCACAACCGTACAAGGTTACTTTGACATGTTCAAAGGGTGGTGTTCCAAGTCAGGATGTTTCTTGGTCACTGGCGTCAGGAGACGGAATTCCCTTGGATGCAAATACTAAGTTTACCGGTAGCAATTTGTTACAAGTAAGCAGTAATGAGAATAGTAGTAAAATTGAAGTTCATGCAACTGCCAGAGGATATAACTATGGAACAAATAGCGAAATTGTTTTAACAGAGCCAACTGCTATTTGGATAGATGTAGGACAGGTTCGTAGTTTATCAATTGTAGAGAATCAGTTTGAAACAACTCCGGTTAGAGTCGGTGGTATATATGATGTAACGGTAAAAATGGAAGGTGATAATCTTTCAGGAAAAAGTGTAACTGATGCAGGTGGTATTGTTGCACAGGTTCGTATTGGTAATGAATATGCTGAAGTCGTAAATACGACTATAGACGGTTTACAGGCAACATTTACATTTCAAGTAAATGCTTCAACACCGAATGGCAGTGAAATTGCGTTATCTTTCAGAGCAGAAAAACCGGAATTCGCAGATGTGTATACTAATTCTGCGGTATACAAGGTTGGCGGTGATGAAGGAGCTTACTTTAATATATCAAGTGGCTCAGGTGTAGAGTGGTTAAGACTTGGTAAAGCTATCACTAATTTAGAGTTTACATCAGAGGAACTGGAAGAACAGTATCTTACAGCTTCAGGTACGTTAAAATCGGGATATTATATTCTCTATACGTATAAAGTGTATGATAGTGATTATAACTTGAAAAGAACAGCGTTCACCGCTTCAGGAACAGGTGGTCCGAATGCACAATGTACAGAATACTTCAATGGATTTTGGCATTTGCAGGGTCCGCTTCAGTCGGTAGCTCAAATGACAGATAAAGTATTTTTACAGTCAGGTACAGTTGTTGTGAAAGCGGATTTGATGTTTAATAATGCAGGCACGTCGATTGTTGTAGGAAGTAGTGATAACTTAACCTATTTCATACCACAGGCTTCTATTAGCTTTAAAAGAGCAGAAGCAGATGATGGTTTAAGTAATATGAAAGCATATATTACAGAAAAAGCGAATAATGTGCCGATATATATTAGTTTCCCGACAGGTTTTGCGTCTGATACATACACGATATCGTTAGACAATGCAAAATGTGATCCGGCTACATTAGGAGCGGTTGTTTCAGGTGCCAGTGATATATCTAAGAATAAAGTTATGGTACAGGGAAATTCAGAAGCAGAGTATAAAGCAAGCGCAAATAATGTATTTAATTTTACATATGGAGGCTTGACTGACGCAGTATCTGTTATTTTAACAAGTCCGAATGTTACAGGTACAGATTATTATGTGCCGATGAATACAAGCGAATGGACGTACACAAGTACAAAGATAGTAGGTCCAACATCAACAGATAATTATGTATATTACATTGATGATACTCACAGAATGGTTATTGAATGGCAAAATAATGCTTGTAAAAATGCAACATTCTATAAAATGGAAAATCTTAATTGGGTAAAAGTAGGAAATTATACAATGAACAAGACGAATAAGACTTGGGATTTGTCTATATCTTAGTAAAAAAAGAGTCTTAAAACGGAACAATTTTAAGATAACCGGAGGTCTAAAACCTTATGAAAAATAGTGGATTTAAGAAATTAATAGGGAAAAAGAGTACTGGTATCATAATTACGATATTAACATTCGTAATTGTTTTTGGTGCAATTTTTGCAGTGTCAAATCTGTCTCTTGCAGCTGACTCATTACCGGGAATTGTGGATATCCGCAATGATATGGCAAGTACAAATGGTGATTACAGGGTTCTGGAAATTGTTCCTGATTTGGAAACAGCGCAGTTTGGTTACTTGGTTGGTGGAGAAGAACCATTGGATGTAGCCACGTTGTATGACAGTACAACAAAGAACTGGATTACATGGCAGGAGTATTTGACAAAGAATACGGAAAATATGACTACAGACGATCGTATTCATTATTTGAATACTCTTGTTGCAAATAATGCGGATTATATTAATTACGGTTCAGCATCACCTGATAAGCCGATGTGGTATCAGACCTATACAGAAGCAGGTGTTACGCCGGAAACAGCGGGAGTACAGATTTTGTATGGAGGTAATACTCCGGTACATGGTTGGTTGGTTTTGGATGATTCCCAAGGCATCGGTTGGAATGCTAAATTTTCAGAACTGTCTTTTGATGAGACTTATGATAATTTGGTTGCAAGCCAAACACCATATTACGTGGTGGATGCATCTAAAGCAGATGCGGAAGTTGCACTGGATGAAGATACGTTAAGAAATAATGTATATCCTGACCATTACTATACATACAAAAAAGATGTAAGTGGAAAAATCTTTTTACCGGCAGAAACTATCGGTCAATTGAAAGAACTGTGTGAAGAAGATTCTACATGGTATAGTCATCTTTCGGATTATTATATTGTTAAGTTTAAAGTTTTAACAGCGGCAGATTATACAGCCATAGCAGGTCCGGTAGTATACGAAGCATCAGACTTTGTTTACTTGGATACAGATGCACCATATATTATTCCGGAACAGCCGGATAAAGGTCATAATCTGGTTAAACCATCAGATAATATTTATTACACAGGTGGTCTTTATTCTAATGAACAATTTAAACAGTATACGTTAGATCTTGATGCGGCGGAAGCTGCTAATTATAATGTGGATGTTCAGACTGTAACAGCAGGTGAAATCAATGCTATGAGCAGAGAGGATTTGATTGCATATTTAGGTACAATCGATTTCATTTACTTAAATGCAGGCGACAGTACATACAAATATGTATACAACAATGCTAGTTTGGATTTAGATGATGAAGCTGTAGAACTCATTTTTGAAAAAGTTTGTAATGAAAAAACACCTTGTATCGTAGATGCATATCTTAAGGAACAAGGTGCTATAGATTCCAATATGACAAACACCAGAGTCTATGCACTTGCTTGTATGCTTATGCAGGAAGACTACAGAAGTATCTTAACAGATGGAGAATTTGATGTAAGTAAAATTGCAATCGGAAGTTCGTATGTAGCCAATTGGGGTGCTAGTATTGTTACTTCAAACAGCCACAATTATGTAAATGGTAACGTAATGGTTATAAACTCAACACTTGCTAACAATAAACTGACAGATAATTATTGTGAATCGGCATATGAAAGTTCAGTTGTATCAGATGCTTATCAGGCTGTTTTGGATGAAATTGAGTTGGAAAATCTCTACAGAGATGCGGATCAGACAGCAGGTTATGCACCTCTTAGTACAGATATTTATAAAGCTACGGTTGTTCGTTATATTATGAACTTTGTTTCAGCTCGTACGATTGAGACAAAGACATCAATTGAGGTACTGGAGATTCAGCCGGGTAATGTACAATATCCGGAGAACAGCGGTTCAAAAGGTGCTGTTTCAGATACGGAATTAACACCGGCCAGAATCAGAAAATGGCTTGGCGCAGATAATAGTGTCAGCGTTAATATAACTACAATGAATACGATGGAGTTTGTTGGAACTATTGAAGATTTAAATTCGGAATATGACTTGATTTATATTGGTGCTGATATTTATGGGTTGCCAAAGAGGTACTCACAGAGTGAACAGAGACAGGTGCCTGATTATAAAGAAGTTACTGGTTATGCCTCTATGGATTATTTAATCTATACGAATGTAGGGGGATTAACAAGTGTTAAATCACAGTTTGCCGGACATTTGGATACAGATTGGGTTTCAAGCAATACAGTTAAAAATACTGTTTTAGCCAGATATAACGGAAATGATATCACGGCAGATAAGCATAATGCATTAGTAGATTATGTGAAGGGTACTTATCCAATTGTAGTAGCAGACATTTTATGTTCCAATTCAACAACACCTGACAGTAAGAGAGTAGATAACTGTACATATTTATATTCTTTCCTGAATGAGCATTTGCAAGATGACAATGTATTTAAGGCAAGTGAAGTTGAGAAAGGAAACGACACAAACTTTAAGTTCTATGCAAACAGAGGTAAGTTAAACATTGGTACAAAAGTAGTTGCCAGTGAAGAATCTTCTGTAACAAATGGAACAGCATTTGTTCAGCCGGGTGTGTATGCCACTACAAATGATACTACAGATAAACATGTAACCTATATTTCAAAGGAAAATAATAAATATTATTTGAAATATAAATTTACGATTACCAATAATGGTGCGGTATATGACAGCACAAAATATACAGCAGCATTATTCCTTGATAGTAACTCGGATGGTAAATTCTCTGCAGAATACGAAGAAATACCGGATATTACACTGACACATGTTGCAAGTGGTAAAACCGTAAAAAATGGTGAACTTGTTGCTGGTGAGCAGTATACCTTGACAAGACAGGTGCCGGATTCCTTTAGTGGGGTTCTGACCTGGAAAGTAGAAGTTAGTCAGACAAACAATAAATTTATCAGAGACAGTATCACCGGTTATACCAGATTGGCAGAAACAGAAAAAGTTGTTATCAAGGTATTACAGGTACGTAGAGATGGTGGTTCACCATTAATATTAGAGAATGCAATTGGTAACTCAAAGGGCGCCGGAAACAATAATACATTGAGTTCTCTTGTATGGGGCGGTTATTGTTCTTATGATAAAGTGACATATAAAGGTATCACAGATGATTTCCAGTTCCATTTTACAACTATGACAAATGCCCAGTTTAATAAAGCATATAAAAATAAGACATGGAATGGCAAGGCTTTCAATTTGATGGATTATGATATGTTGGTACTTGGCTTCTACGACTCTTACGACTTACGATATTCATCAGAGACAGATATCGATTATAATGCAGTCAATGGTAAAAATGGTATTAAGGAATATATTGATAGCGGTAAGAGTGTATTGTTTGCGCATGATACAACCTCAGTTACGGTTGTACCGAATTATTCAAAAGTATGGGTACAGAATACCGGCGGTAATATTTATACAAGTAAAGGTAACTCAGGTGCCAATGTTTGGGGATATAACCTAAATATGTATATCCGTGATATGGTTGGTCTTGATACGTATGGTATTACATTAACTACCAAAGATGGCATTGACTTCAGTGAAGTGAATAGTGGTAAAGATTTAAGCACTTATCAAGACGGTCAAAAGTTGATGGCAGCATTAAAGAATGATTTGGATGGGAATGGCTATTATAAGATTGGTCTGAAACCATTAGCTTACCTCCCAAATAGCAATAAAACACAGACAGTTGGTCAAACACAGGGCTTCTTATATAACTGGATGGATTGGCATTGGACAAATGACAGCACAACATACAGGGCAGTTAAGGCACGATACAATACAGACAGGGCAGAACGTGTAAATGAAGGCCAGATTACTACATATCCGTACTATTTGGATGAGACCATTGATATTACACGTACGCATCATCAGTATTTCACACTGGATTTGAACACAGATGATGATGGTGATGGTGAAACAGACTTAGTAGTATGGTACACTATGGGTGGTAAAGATGGAGATAAGTCACATCAGGATAGAAAGAAAAACAGTAACGGAACATACTGGTATGACGAATCCAACTTCGATGATGCATCTGAAAAAGATGTAATGAACAGTTATTATATTTATAATAAGGGTAACATTACATATACAGGATTCGGTGACTTTGATAACACCACATGGCGTGACAGAGCGGTTATTGTTGAAGAATGTAAATTGTTTGTTAATACTCTTGTAGCCGCTTACAATGCATCTGTTAAGGAACCACAGATTACAGTATATGAATCGGAAGATAATTTAACACCGACGACTACCTTCTATGAATATGGTGATGTTGACAACGAAGTGGCATTCCGTGAGAATACACAGAGAATGTACTTCTCAGTAAACGATTTGAACGTTATCCGTGGTACAAAAATTGCTACAGCAGAATACTATGTGCAATTAAAACCGGGAACAATTGCAGCCGGTGCAACAACGTATACGACAGGTGGAAAGACGTATACTGTTTATACAGACAGTGCCGGTGGTCAGTTTATCAAACTTACAGACTTAAAGACGTATACGGCGACGGGTCAGGAAGTTTCGGCCAATGCACTTCAGTGTGGTGTAGTATATTATGTAGATATTCCGACATCAGCATTTGATATACCGGGGGTTGATGGACAGAATGTAAATACATTTATGCTGGCAGCGAAGACTGTACTTCAGAAGACTGGTACAATTACCGGTAACATTACAACAGTAACTACATCAACCACATACAGTACAGTAGAATTTGTTCATGTAGAACTGTTCCCACTTGACTAATGTGTAAGATAATTTAAAGTCTATAATTATGTAAAGAGTGATAAGACATTATGTTTTATCACTCTTTGTGTATTATTACAAGAGAAATATTATAGCCTATAAAACTCTCACTTCAAAAGCAGTAGTCTGAGGCGGAATACTAGCAGTCATAAAGTTCGCATGGCGAACACGCACCCGAAGTCCGGGAACCAGATTTGAAAAGTTAACAGGTCTGCCGTTTCTGTTTAAAATTACTGTTTCCGGTGAAAGATTAAATCTGATTCTGGAAGAAATATTCCCATCACTTATTGTTGTAAAAGCTCCATTTTGTCTGTCTATATCTATAATTCTGCCAATAGTTGTATTGCCGGCGGAATTTTCGGGACGTCTGACAATCCGTATAATGTATGCAAAAGCCTGTGGTGGAATACTTCTTGTCATGGCAGAAGAAAATGTGGCATTTACAGTCATTCCGGTTCTTAAATTTCCGGCGGATATAATGTTACCATTTTCATCAAATATTAATGTATTGTCTCTGACAACGAGTCTTACAGTCTGTCTCGAGTTCCGGCAGATTGCACAGTCAGTATAAGATATAGTGACAAAAGTTGTGCCGCCTTCGGTGTTGATATTGTCGATTCGTCCGTTTGAAATATTTGTCATAGAATTTCCGGGAAAAAAGCCATCCATAGTATATCTTAAGATCGGAAGAGCGTCGTGTAGGGAAAGAGTGTAGATCT
>ERZ1032130.346-NODE-346-length-12118-cov-5.137528_pt1 | contig 12118 bp, 8 predicted proteins | sample MGYA00517879_ERZ1032130 | MGnify/ENA primary metagenome ERZ1032130 (study PRJEB33719, sample SAMN04262597) | wastewater metagenome | biome: rural village; feature: animal feces; material: feces | host: Bos taurus | place: El Salvador | collected 2012-01-31 ...
GAGAGAGAGGGATTCGAACCCCCGGAGGTGTGACCCTCAACGGTTTTCAAGACCACCGCAATCGACCACTCTGCCATCTCTCCAAAAGCCTTAGGCATTGTTTTGCCGTTTGGTTTTGACGAGTGCAAAGGTATGAATTATTTTTGAATCTGCAAAATTTTTGAGTAAAGTTTTTTCAATTTCGGCGCAGAATTCTTCAATTTTAGGCTCTTTCCTTGATTTTATGCTTTCATTTTCTCTTTTTTGCGCCATTCATCTCAAATTATCAGGGCTATTATACCTTTTGTGCACACGCATAGGCAACGAATGGTTACTTTTTGCTTCGTTTTTTGGGATATGGGATTATGGGAAGCAGCGCCTTCACCACTTGCAATGCCACCTTGCGGTGCTCAATGTCGAGGACGTAGTGAGGCTTTGCTCCGGGATAGGGTGGGGCAGTGAGGGCGTCAGTCATCAATCCCTCAATTTCGGGCAACATCTTCACATAGCAGATATTGTCGCAAGTAAGCACTATGGGTTTCTCATCGATGTAGATAAGCCAATCGCCAAACATCTTCTTGGGGCGCACACAACCTGTGCCGGCGAGCTGGGCACAAACAAAATCAATATATTCGGACGAGCAAGCCATGTCATTCTATTGTTTCGATGTAAAAACTGACGGGGCGGAAACCGTCGTTACAGCTAATCATTGCACTGTTGGGATTTTTCATCCAGCCATCGAAGAAGTTGCCATCTCCTTTTGCCAGTGCTTCCACAAACTCACGCATTGATTTCCATGCTTCGGGGCAGAGTGTTGCGGGACGCGTTCCATTAATGCTAATCCAGGTGTGCCCTTCGAGAATGTCACAAGCATGCTCAATTGGATTCTCGTATTGATTCATCAAGTCGCTATGCTGAATCTTTCTCACGGCAGTAATCTTAACTCGCTTCATGTCTTACAGTTTTTTTGATTTTTAGTCCAAGCCAATGGGCAAATAGCAAGTTCACAATCATAAACGTTACACCGATTGCGCCTAATGCGGCAATCTCGTAAGGGCTTTTCACGAGCGAAATGCTCAATAATCCGTAGTATGCGTAGGGCAAAAGGAGAATCGACGACACTACACCCGGTGTATAGGCTTTCACAATCAATGCCTGAATGATATGCACGATTAGGTGAAGCGAAAAAGCTATGAAAATTGCCACCCATATTTCGGCTGACAAAAAGCCGTCGATAAAGACGTTGGCAGTGGCTGCCAAGATAATGAGCAATTCTTCAAGTGCCGCTATGGCAAACGCTGTTGTCGAAAGTCTTTTAAGGCGGTTGATTACATGCCCAATCCAATGGAATCGGGCTTTCAATTCTATTTCATGCTGCGTAATCCAACGGTGCTGCACAGCTATTTCCTCGGCATCGTGAATTATGAAAGCAAATGGTAATGGTAGCACCAGATAAAGGATGGATAATGCGCTCATAAGATGATAGTAGCGATTTTTTATGAAGCAAACGGCCGGAAACCGCAGTGGGTGTCCCGACCGTTAGTGTTTTTTTGATGTGAGAATGTGAATTACTCAGCCGCAGGAGCTTCAGTCTCAGCGGGAGTCTCCTCAGCAGCAGCTGCTGCTGCAGCCTCAGCGGCAGCCTTAGCGAGCTCAGCCTTCTTCTGCGCTACGAGTTCAGCCTTAGCATTGTTCTTTGCAGTCTCCTCCTCAAGGCGAGCCTTGGCAGCATTCTGCTTCTCGTTGCGGAGCTGGTTCTTGTAGTTGCTGATCTTGGCATCTTTCTCATTCTTCCAAGCCTCAAAACGCTTTTGAGCCTCAGCCTCGGTGAATGCACCCTTCTTCACACCACCCTGAAGGTGCTTCATGAGCATAACGCCCTCGCGTGAAAGAATGTTGCGAACGGTGTCGGTAGGAATTGCACCATTGTTCACCCAGTACAAAGCTCTCTCAAAATTTAAACTTATTGTAGCAGGATTAGTGTTCGGGTTATAAGAACCAATCCTTTCAATAAATTTACCATCACGTGGTGCCCTGCTATCGGCGATTACAATGGGATAGAACGCATAGCTCTTGCGGCCATGACGCTGTAATCTAATCTTTGTTGCCATTAAAAATTGTTAGTTTAAATTTGTTTGTTATTAAAAAAATAAATGGGGAAGTGTTTTCCCCATTAGTTTTTGTTGTCCTGGAAGGATTCGAACCCTCACAGGCGGAACCAGAATCCGACGTGCTACCATTACACCACAGGACATTCTCAAAACCGCTGCAAAGGTACTACTATTTTCTGATTCTGCAAAGTTTTCGGCAGTTTTTTTCACGAAAACAGCAATATTTTTTTCGCATGGCGGTTTTTCGGAGCATTTTAGGGCTTAAAATCATACATCGTTCACTGAAAATGCCAGTTCTTGCTCGCGCAGATACTCCACCAACTGCTTTGTCACCGGCATTTTGAATTTAGAGAGAAGAGTGACATTGCGCTTGTTGTTCAAATCGTTTATGCGGAAATAGAGATTTGCGCGGTTTTCGCTCGACTTTGTGAGATACCCCTTCAGCATGTCTGAAGCGCGGCTCGACACATCTTCAATGTTCATATCAATGCAAATGGAGTGTATCATCTTTCCTTTGTTGTTCTCGAGCAAGTCCATCGAAATGATATTAAGATCCACATTGTCGTTGAATTTACGCTTCTGATACATTCCTTTTATAATAATAGGCGTGCCGATTTTGCCGTATTTATCAAATTCAAGGTAATTGTTGCCGAATAGGCGCAGCTCATGCGCCCCTGAATAATCCTCCACCTTCATAATGCCAAACTGCTTTCCGGTCTTGGTGATTTTCGTTTCATATCCCACAACGAGCCCACCGAAAGTAAGCTCCTTGTCGAGTTCACGTGCATATTCGGGCAAATCCTTAATCTTCACATTGCAGCCATATTCCAGTTCGAGATAGTAGGGGTCGAGCGGGTGAGCCGAGAGGTACATTCCCACAAGCTCCTTCTCCTTCTCAAGTCGCACCACCATTGGCCACTTCTCTGCGTGCATGATTTGAGGCTTTGTAGTCATTATTTCATCACTACCAAAGAGCGATGTAGCCTGGGAGTTCTTGTCGAGCTGATAGCGCTGACCATAGCGTACAAGAATCTCAGCCATCGACTCGTCCTTGGCATTCTTGGCGAAGTAGTCCTCGCGTGTCATCTCGGTGAAGCAATCGAATGCTCCAGCAAGAGCAAGCGACTCGATGGCACGGCGATTGCAAGCCGATAGGTTCACACGCTGCACGAAGTCGAAAATATCAGTAAATGGTCCATTTGCATTGCGCTCATCGATGATGGCATTCACCACATTGACGCCAATACCTTTCATTCCCGAGAGTCCGAAGCGAATGTCACCCGACTTGTTGGCACTGAATGACTGGTAACTCTCATTGATGTCGGGGCCCTTCACTGCAATCTTCATAGCCTTGCATTCGTCCATGAATTTTGTCATCTTGTCAAGGTCGCCAGAGCGCGAGAGCACGGCAGCCATGTATTCCGAAGGATAGTTTGCTTTGAGATATGCAGTCTGGAATGCCACCCAACTGTAGCAAGTGGCGTGGCTCTTGTTGAAGGCGTATGATGCAAATTTCTCCCAGTCCTTCCATATCTTCTCAAGGATTTCGGGGTCGTAGCCACGCTCCTGTCCGCCATTGATAAACTTCGGCTTCAGCGATGCCAGCTTGTCGATAAGCTTCTTACCCATAGCCTTGCGCAGTCCATCCGACTCGCCACGTGTGAAACCGGCAAGCAGTCGGGAGAGAAGCATCACCTGCTCCTGATACACAGTGATGCCATAAGTATCCTTCAGATACTTCTCCATCACAGGGATATCATATTCGATGGGAAGCTCTCCATGCTTACGCTTGATAAAGTCGGGGATATAGTCCATTGGACCCGGACGATACAAGGCGTTCATCGCGATAAGATCCTCAAATGTGCTTGGCTGAAGCTCGATAAGATACTTCTGCATACCAGCCGACTCAAACTGGAACGTACCCGTGGTTCGTCCCTCACAATAGAGCTTGTAGGTCTTGGGGTCGTCGATGTCGATATGGTCAATATCAAGCTCGAAGCCGTGGGTCTGCTTGATATTCTCGATAGCATCTTTTATGATTGAAAGAGTTTTCAAGCCAAGGAAGTCCATCTTGATAAGCCCCGTCGATTCAATCACACTTCCCTCATATTGAGTCACGAGCATCTTGTTACCGTCTTTGTCGGCAGCGGTGCTCACAGGCACCCAGTCGGTGATGTCGTCACGTCCGATAATTACACCACAGGCGTGTACACCGGTGCTACGCACATTGCCCTCGAGCTTCTCGGCATATTTGATAGTTTCCACCACAAGTGGGTCGCTGCTATTTAGCTCAGCCGAAAATTCGGGAAAGCACTTAAGGCAGTTCTTGATTGTTACCTTATATTTCTTGCCATTTTCATCGGCAGGCATATCATTAGGCTTCGACGGAATGAAGCGCGATAGGCGGTCGCTCTCGGGAATAGAGAGGCTCTCCACTCGTGCCACGTCTTTTATTGCCATCTTTGCAGCCATCGAGCCATAGGTGATAATATGTGCAACCTTCTCGGCACCATATTTATCGGTGACGTATTGAAGCACTTTGGCGCGACCATCGTCATCAAAGTCGATATCAATATCGGGTAATGATATACGATCGGGGTTAAGAAAACGCTCAAACAGTAGGTCATACTTAATCGGGTCGATCTGAGTGATACCAAGACAATATGCCACCGCAGAGCCTGCAGCAGAGCCACGACCGGGACCTACCGACACGCCTATCTTTCGTGCCGCTCCTATAAAGTCCTGCACAATGAGGAAGTAGCCTGGGAATCCCATGTTCTTGATGGTGTCGAGCTCAAAGTCGATACGCTCACGATGCTCCTCATCAAGCTCAGGCCAACGCTTCTTGGCACCTTCATACACAAGATAACGAAGATAGTCGTTATTGTCGGTGAAGCCATCAGGAAGCGGGAAATTGGGTAGAATAGGACCATGGTCAATAGAGTAGAACTCCGTCTTGTCGAGGAGCTCCAGAGTGTTTGAAAGTGCTTCGGGCACATCGGCAAATATGTCGTTCATCTCCTGCTGCGTCTTCATCCATTCCTGCTTCGAGTAGAGCATACGCGGGTCGGAGAGTTTCTTTCCGGTCGAGACACAAATCAGTCGGTCATGAGCTTCGGCATCATCCTCATTCACGAAGTGTACATCATTGGTACACACCAGTTTTATACCCAGCTCTCGCGACATCTTTATCAGCTCGGCATTCACCGTCTGCTGCAAAGGGAAGGTGTCGTGGTTGGCATTCGGCACTGTAGCCTTATGGCGCTGAAGCTCAAGATAATAATCATCTCCAAACACATCCTTAAACCACTCTGCCTGCTGCCATGCTTCATCAATCTGTCCTGAAGTAATAAGCCTTGGTATCTCGCCTCCAAGACAAGCCGAGCACACCATTAGTCCTTCGTGATGAGCTTTAAGACTCTCCTTGTCGGTTCGAGGGTGAGAATAGAAACCATCGGTCCAGGCTTTAGACACAATCTTTATCAGGTTGTGATAGCCGGTAGAGTTCTTTGCAAGCACCACGAGGTGACGACCGGTGTCGTGCTTAGATGTACGCTCATAGAGCGACTTTTCAGCCACATACATCTCGCAGCCGAAAATCGGCTTGAAGCGTTTAGCTTCAGTAGCTTTTATTTCCGCCTTAATCTCCTCAATTTTAGCAAGATTCTCCGGGTCGGTTGTGTCAAGACCGTCAATCTGTTTTTTCAGTGACTTAATAGCACCATTTAGGTCGCCATTTTTCTTGTTGCAATAGTCGTGAAGCTCCTTGATGCCGAACATATTGCCATGGTCGGTCAGCGCAATGCCGGGCATTCCGTCGGCTATTGCCTTATCCACCAAAGCCTTAACAGAAGCTTGTCCGTCGAGCACTGAGTATTGTGAGTGAACGTGTAGATGTATGAATGGTTGCATAATTCTTCGAGTCATTATTTGCGACTTCAAAGTTACAACAAACGAACGCATATACAAAATGAAAAATACTTTTTTTCATTTTTGTTTTGATAAGCGCAGAAAACTTGCCCCTTCAATATCATGCATCGAAGATTTACACTATATTTGCACATATTTTTTCACAACCGATTATGGAAACAGAGAGAATTTTACTGCGAAGATGGACTGCCGACGATGCCGTTGTGCTCTACCGCCTTGCCAGCGACCCCGATGTGGGTCCACGTGCCGGATGGGCACCGCACACTTCGGTAGAGGAGAGCCGCGAAGTGATTAACCATGTGTTCGACAATCCCACCACGTGGGCGATTGTGTTGAAAGTTACAGGAGAGCCAATTGGCGCAATTGGCTACGGCTCATCTTGCGACTGCGGACTCCCTGCGCTTCCCGATGAGCCAACTATCGGCTATTGGGTGGCAAAGCCTTACTGGAACAGCGGCATCTGCACCGAAGCACTGCAATTGATGCTCAATCACATCAAAGCCACCACTGAAATAAAGTCGCTCATAAGCGGACATTTCATCGACAATCCAGCGTCGGGCAAAGTAATGGAGAAATGCGGCTTCAAAGCCACCGGAGAAATATGCACATCACCGACCCTCGCCATCGGCTCCGACAGCCCCGTTCGTGTCCTCCGCCTAACCCTCTAATCCTCCACCACCTCTCCCCAAAATAATCGACTTCCACCAGCCGAGATAGTCGGGATCACCGATACGGCTCTTGATTTGCACTATGTTTGCAGGAAAATATGGATTATGACACTCGACCAACTTGAATTCAGTACTTATTGCATTGGCAATGTGGCTGATGATTTTGGCATTGATGACCGTGAGGCTTATGACATAAAGATACTAAAAAATCGGGGCTCCGGCTGTGGGAGTCCCGATTTTTGGTAGGGTATTTTTATTCAATCAAATTATCTTAATCAAGAGAGATGCTGACACGACTCTTCATCATTAGAGTAGTGAAATGGAGCGCTCAAGGAACTTGCTCAGAGCTTCGCCCTTAAGCATTCCGTTGCCAAGCAGTGCGATATCCACAAGTTGCTTTACCTTGTCCTGCTTCGAGGCATAGTCGGCAATCAGTTTGTTCTCCTCCTCACGGGTGACGCTTGCATCATTCTCACGGGCATTAAGGGTGTTGCGGTCCTCATCGCTCAAATCTTTGCCATCCTTGCGCTTGTCATTGAGTGCGGCAATCTCCTTATTGATTTCAGCGAGCTTGTCTTCAAGAGGCTTCATTGCGTCCTTCAAGTCGCTCTCAGCGCCATCAAGGAGTGACTTCACAAGGGGGTGCTCAGTGTTGAGCGTAAGAGTGAAACTGTCGGGCATCTCACCGTAGAAACTCATTCCAGGCTGCATTGCCGCCATTTCCTTCATACGGCGCATATACTCGCTCTGGGTGATTACAATAGGACTTGCCTGTGGATTCATAGCCTCAAATGCCACATAGAATTCGCACTTTTCCATCACCGGAATCTGCGACTTGAATAGGGTAGTGCCAATGGTGCGCTGCAATGCACCAATTTCAGCCTCTTTCTTATCCTTCGACGGAATGATATTGTCAATCACGTCGCTATCCACGCGCACAAGGCGAGTCTTCTCAAGCTTGTTTTCAAGCAGTCCCACAAAGTGAGGGTCGAGCTGTCCGTTCATCATCAGCACGCTATATCCGCGGTCGGTAGCAGCCTTTATGTAGCTATACTGAGCCTCCTTGTCGGTGGCATAAAGCATCACCACATTGTCGTCCTTATCGGTCTGAGCTGTTTTTACAAGCTCCTTGTAGTCGTTGAGCTTGAAGAACTTGCCATCGACGTCTTCGAGAAGCGCAAACTTCATTGCCGACTCGCAGAATTTCTCGTCGGTGAGCATTCCATACTCAATGAAAATCTTTATATCGTTCCACTTCTCCTCAAAGTTCTTTGCATCGTTCTTTGCAATCTCTTCGAGGCGGGCTGAAACCTTCTTGGTGATATATGAAGATATTTTCTTCACATTAGCATCGCTCTGCAGATAAGAGCGCGACACATTAAGAGGAATATCGGGAGAATCAATAACACCCTGAAGCAGCATCAGGAACTCAGGCACTACGCCCTCAACCGAATCGGTGACAAACACCTGGTTGCAATAGAGCTGAATGCGGTTCTTGTTTATGTCGAAGTTGTTCTTGATTTTCGGGAAATAGAGAATACCGGTGAGCGTGAACGGATAGTCCACATTGAGGTGTATCCAGAAAAGAGGGTCATCTTGTCCCGGCTGGATTGCGCGATAGAACTTCAAGTATTCCTCATCTTTCAGTTCAGTAGGCTTGCGGGTCCACAGTGGCTCTACATTGTTTATAACCTTATCTTTGTCGGTATCTACATATTTTCCGTCTTTCCACTCCTGCTCCTTACCGAAAACCACAGGAACGGGGAGGAAGCGGCAATATTTCTTCAGAAGTGTCTCGATGCGTGCCTTGTCGAGGAATTCTTTCTCGTCATCATCGATATAGAGCACAATATCGGTTCCGCGAGTAGCTTTCTCTATTTCGTTCATCTCATATTCCGGCGAGCCGTCGCACGTCCAGCACACGGCTTTTGCACCTTCTTTATAAGAGAGTGAGCGGATTTCCACCTTCTTCGACACCATAAATGCCGAGTAGAATCCCAGTCCGAAGTGACCGATAATGGCATTGGCATTATCCTTATATTTGCTCAAGAACTCCTCAGCACCCGAGAACGCTATCTGGTTGATATATTTGTCGATATCCTCAGCTGTCATACCGATTCCAGCATCGCTCACTGTGAGAGTACCTTTCTCGGCATCAACCGACACAGTCACCTTCAGCTCTCCAAGCTCATCTTTATATTCACCACAAGAAGCAAGAGTCTTCAACTTCTGTGTTGCATCTACGGCATTCGACACAAGCTCACGAAGGAAAATTTCGTGGTCGCTATACAAAAACTTCTTAATAACGGGGAAAATATTTTCAGTAGTTACCCCAATCGATCCTTTTTGCATCATTTCTTATATTGTAGTTTTATTGTTAATCATTAGTAGATTGTCACACTTCTCTCAAAAGCAAAAAAAATGCCACACTGCGAGAGTATGACATTTTAGCTGTATTACTGTCACCCGGAGTGACTATTTTGTCGCATTTTCCACTTCGGTGGCGCACTCTGCATCAATGCCCACAAGCACTCGCTCGTTCTCGGCATCTAGAGTAAGCCTGAGTATGCCTGAGTGTGCTGCTGAGTGCATAAGCAAGAAATCGGCAAGCGAATCTTCCACATACGTCTGAATGGCACGCTTCAGCGGACGTGCTCCAAAATTCTTGTCATACCCCTTCTCTATGAGGAACGACTTAACCTCGTCGGAGATTGTCATGCTGAATCCAAGCTCCTCCACACGCCTGTAGAACGATGCAAGCTCAATATCAATAATCTTCATCATTGAGTCTTTCTGCAACGGCTCAAACATGATTATGTCATCTACACGGTTCAAGAACTCAGGTGAGAAATGCTTGTTGAGAGCCTTGCGCACAATACCCTCAGAATATGCTTTGGTGCTGTCGGCTGTGTTGAAGCCTATGCCGCCATTGAAGTCCTTCACCTGACGCGAGCCAATGTTCGACGTCATTATGATTATGGTATTCTTGAAATCCACCTTACGTCCAAGGCTATCGGTTAGGCGTCCTTCGTCCATCACTTGCAACAGCATATTGAACACATCGCCATGAGCCTTTTCTATCTCATCAAGGAGAACCACAGAGTAGGGGTGACGTCGCACTTTCTCGGTGAGCTGTCCGCCCTCCTCATAGCCTACATATCCCGGAGGTGCACCTACAAGGCGCGACACCGTAAATTTCTCCATAAACTCACTCATATCCACACGGATAATCGAGTCGGCAGAGTTAAACAGCGATTCTGCCAGCTTCTTTGCCAGATATGTCTTACCTACACCCGTCGGACCAAGGAACATAAATGTGCCGATAGGCTTATTGGGGTCTTTAAGTCCCACTCGGTTGCGGCGAATGGCTTTCACTATCTTTTCGATAGCAGCATCCTGTCCGATTACTGCCTTCTGAAGCTCTTTGTCCATGCTGAGCAGCCGCATTCCCTCCGACTGCGCCAAACGCTGTGCCGGAACGCCGGTCATCATTGCCACCACCTCAGCCACCTTGTCCATATCTACAATCTCGCGCTGCTGAGCAAGCGACTCCTCCCAGCGTGCCTTAGCTTCGTCGAGCTGCTTGCCAAGACGCTCCTGAAGGTCGCGGTAATTGGCAGCACTCTCAAAGTCCTGCGCATGGGCAGCCTTCACTTTATTGGCTTGAGCTTCATTCACAGCCTTCTCAAGGTCGTCAATTTCCTTGGGAACCACAATATTTGAAATGTGCACACGCGACCCGGCCTCATCGAGCGCATCAATCGCCTTGTCGGGGAAATTACGGTCGCTCACAAAGCGCTCAGTGAGGCGCACACACGCCTCAATTGCATCGTCGGTGTATTTCACACCGTGATGGTCTTCATATTTATCCTTTATTTGATTGAGTATCTCAATAGTCTCCTCAGCAGTGGTAGGCTCTACCATAACCTTCTGGAAACGGCGCTCAAGCGCACCATCTTTCTCAATGTTCTTACGATATTCATCGAGAGTGGTAGCACCGATGCACTGAATTTCTCCGCGTGCAAGAGCCGGCTTTAGCAAGTTGGCAGCATCCATAGAGCCTGAAGCACTTCCGGCTCCCACAATGGTGTGAATCTCATCGATAAAGAGAATTACCTCTTTATGGCTCGACACCTCATCGATTACAGCCTTAATGCGTTCCTCAAACTCACCGCGATATTTAGTGCCAGCCACAAGTGCAGCCATGTCGAGCGACACCACTCGCTTGTCAAACAGCACCCGTGCCACCTTGCGCTGCACAATGCGCAGAGCAAGCCCCTCGACGATCGCCGATTTGCCCACTCCCGGTTCGCCTATAAGCACCGGATTGTTCTTCTTGCGGCGACTAAGAATCTGGGCAAGGCGCTCTATCTCCTTCTCTCTGCCGATAACGGGATCAAGCCGTCCTTCCTCAGCCTCGCGGGTCATATCCTTTCCAAACTTATCAATCATCGGCGTGCCAAGGTCGTTTTTGGGTTGCTGGCGGCTACTCTTTGTAGCACTCTCTTTCTTGCCCGGTTTTTCTTGCGGCTGATCGTTGCCTGCCGATTGACTGTCATCATCTTCATTCTCAGCAAAATCCGGACCCATCTTCGGTGGGTCGATGTGGATAGGAAGCATCTTATCCACTATCTCATATTTCACATTCATACCATCAAGAATTGTATAGATGTAACCTTTCATTGGATCGTGGAGGAAAGCGAGAAGCAGATGCTCAGTGCCTGTCACCTTGCTCTTGCGCATCTTTGCCTCAAGTGTAGCGAGCTTCAGCAAGCTCTCTAGCTTGGGACTCATAGGGTAGGTGTGGCGTGCGTGAGCCTCATCACTATCATTTTCCTCATCTACTACATCAACCAGTTCAGCCTCAATGAAGTTGCGCAGGTCGCTCATCGACACAGAGAGGTCGGAAAGCAACTCGCAAGCCTTACATTCTGTTATCGAAAGCATTCCGAGAAACAAATGCTCGGGCATAAGCATATTGCTGTGAAGCCGTTCGGCTTCACTCCTCGCAGCCTTCATAAGCTGGTCGAATCTATTTGAAAAGTACCCTAAAAAAACCATATATTTTCCAATTTGTCAGTGCAAATTTAATGCTATTAGATAGAAATAGCGACACAATTAACACTATTTATGCCATTATGCAATAATTATGCCAATTTTTCCGTCAAAACATTAACCCGACAAAATTTGCAGATTCAACAAATTAGTGATACCTTTGCACTGTCCTTAATTAGGGAAAAATAGAGTGTGCCGGCTATGTTCGGCGTTTTTTTTATAATTATTTTGTTGTTATTTTGTTGTTTTAATCATGGAATACAGAAACTTGAGTAACTTTGAGATTGAAGCGTTGCTAAATCAGCATTGCACTGCCGACGATTGGGATAATGTGCTGGTTGCCGACGGCTTCAATCACGACTTTGTGTACAGTGT
>ERZ1032130.347-NODE-347-length-12100-cov-6.393690_pt1 | contig 12100 bp, 8 predicted proteins | sample MGYA00517879_ERZ1032130 | MGnify/ENA primary metagenome ERZ1032130 (study PRJEB33719, sample SAMN04262597) | wastewater metagenome | biome: rural village; feature: animal feces; material: feces | host: Bos taurus | place: El Salvador | collected 2012-01-31 ...
AGCAGTGAAAGACCTTTCATGCTGAAAGTCAGATTGATTAAATCCTGCATGGTAGACACACCATAATCCTCAGCATACGCTGACAGAACTTTTCTTTCATATTCCGTCAGGCTTTCCATCCTCTTGGCAAAGAAATTGACTTCATCCATGTTTACGGTCTGACCTTCAAATTTGTGCAGGGGATTATCCTGCTCTGACACTTCCACAATCCTGCACATAGGTACCGTTTCCTCAATGCCAATCCGCCTCATCTGCAAATTTAATTCCGCATCCGACAATGGCAGTTCGATATTTTTTCTTCCTCCGCTTAATACCTTAATCCGCATTCCACACCTCCTGCTTTACAATTTCCACTCCACACTTCTCGATGACAAAGGCATTCACGATGAGTCTGAGTATCTCATCGGGTATCAAATCCCGGTCAGTCAGCTCCGACAATCGGATATGTTTGGTTCCGTTATAAACATCCTTCGCTGCATGGAATAATATATACTGTTCCAGCGTCACCCCTCCAAGCCTTACCCGGTCAAAGTAAATCCCGGTATCCAACACATTTTTACATACTTTATCCCAGAGTTCTTCATCCGCAGCCAAAAGAAATACAGCGGCAGCATAGTTTGGTGTGTGCTGTAATGTTTTCGATCTCTTTCCCATAAGCAGTGAATAAAAATCATTTCTGTGTTTCATGCTTCGGAAAATCAGTTCCTTATCCACTTCTGTGAAGATTTCTTCCACTCTTTTCTTCAGATGTTCCAACTGCATCCGGCTGATAACACAGTCCACGATTTCGGAATAGTTACCACGGCTTTTCCAGTCCATCTCCTCAATGATACAGATACCATATCCTCTCGATCTGTACCCCGGCGGTTGTTGCATCTGCCTTTCCAGTATCCGAAGTCCCGGACTTAAACAAAATAATTTTGACATTCTTACCTCCATAAACAAAAATAAGGCGATACCTATTTCATTTCTAAAATAAGTACCGCCTTACATATTCATCTGCATACCCTGTCCCGTGTCTTCCAGTGGAATGCTTTTTCTCAGTTCTGACACCTCATGCATTATATCAAAGACCTCGTTATGTGGATGATAGTTAATTGCCCCGGTTTCATCTACCATGACTGCAAACTCACCTTTTAAGGTAAGAGTCAATGCACCATCCTTTACACCTTTCAATTTAAATCCCTTGTCTTTGGCAAGTTCTACTACAGCAGAGAAAAAAGGTGTCATTCCTTCGGTTGATATTTCTTCTTCCACAGGCTGCCTATCCTCTGACAATGCACTGCATACAAGTTCCGTAAATTCCTGTTCCTTCATACAAATTTCACGGAACCGCCTGCCATACTCAGCAAGTATTTCAAAATCATTGGAGTAACAAAAGAACCCTCCTGCTTCACAGTCAAATGAAATCTTTTTCAGATTCTCCTCGCCCTCAAATGTTTTTTCAAATACATGCTCCCACTCATAACCATCACCATGTGTATAAAATCTGCCATCGGTTACCGGTTCTCCTGCTCGGACAGCATACTGATTAAAAGCCTCCTGTCCAAAATCACTATACTCGCCCTTTAACGAACTAAGTGGAAGACATAAACTGTACTCGCCATCCCCATGATCCACCATATAGAATGGTTTGTTTTCTTCATCAAATTTCTTTATCTGTTGCCTGATATCCATAGACCACCATCCTTTGTTCAATCATATCCTCTCTTAACTATTATCCTAGTTCTGGAGGTGAATGTGCATTATAAGCACAAAACCTTCTACTCGTATTTGTTTCAGTCACTCTATCCGCTCCTCCCTCATTTTTAAGCACAAAAAAAGTAACCAATTTTTTTCGTTGGTTACTTTCTCTACTCTCTACTGCTCTGCAATTCTTGCGGCTAATTCTTCTAAGTACATCCACCTATCCATCTTTTCTTCCAGTAGACTCTCTGCCGCTTCTTTGTCAGCCATTATCTGATTCAGTTTTACAAAGTCTGTTGATACTGCAGCCATTTCACTTTCCAGCTTTTCTATTTTTTCCTCCAGTGCAGCAATATCACTTTCAATGGTTTCATAATCCTTCTGTTCCTGATATGTAAACTTTAACTTCTGAGGACCACGAGTACGCTGTCCTTTCTGTGCCTGCTGCGTATTCGTCTTGGATGCATTTCCTGCTTTCTTTGCCTGCTCTGTCTCCTGTTCCTCTTTCTCTGCTAATTTCTTCAAGGAATAATCTGTATAACCACCTTCATATTGTTTCAGTTTTCCATCTTCCTCAAACGCAAAAATACGTTTCATGGTTCTGTCAAGAAAATATCGGTCATGAGACACGGTAACAACAATTCCCTCATAACGGTCCAGGTAATCTTCTAATATGGTTAATGTGGCTATGTCAAGGTTGTTACTAGGCTCATCCAAAAGGATGTAATTTGGGGAAGTGGCCAGCACACGAAGTAAGTTTAATCTCTTCTTCTCACCGCCGGACAGTTTTCCAATCGGACTATATTGTTTTTCCGGTGGAAATAAAAATCTTTCCAACATGGCGGATGCAGAGATACTACCCTCTGTTGTCTGGATATATTCTGCGGTATCCTTCACATAATCAATCACTCTTTGCTTTGGGTCCATATAAGATAGGTCAACTTCATTTTCATTGCCTCCCTTTTCCGAAGCAATTTCCTGTGCGTAATATCCCATCTTGACCGTCTGCCCAATGATAACCTGTCCGGAATCCGGTGGTATCATTCCTGCAATAATTTTCATCAGGGTGGATTTTCCACAACCGTTTGGTCCAACAAATCCAACTCTGTCACCTTTCAAAAAGATATAAGAAAAATCATCTATCAGTTTCTTCTCCCCATATGCCTTGCAGATATGTTCCAGTTCTACTGTGGTTTTACCAAGTCTTGTTGAGATAGAACTCAATTCCACCTGTGAATCCTGCACCGGTGCCTGACGGTCACGCAGTTCCTCATAACGTTGAATATGTGCTTTCTGCTTTGTGGAACGCGCTCTGGCTCCTCTGCGTATCCATTCCAGTTCTACACGAAGTATCGACTGGCGCTTTCTTTCAGTTGCCAACTCCATTTCCTGACGCTGGGTTTTCAATTCCAAGTATCCCGAATAATTTGTCTGGTAACTATAAATCAAACCTTTATCAATTTCTATAATTCGGTTCGTCACGCTATCTAAGAAGTAGCGGTCATGGGTTACCATGATAAGCGCCCCTCTCCACTTTTTCAGATAGTCTTCCAACCAATCTGCCATTTCATTATCCAAATGGTTTGTAGGCTCGTCCAACAAAAGAATGTCTGCCGGGGAAAGTAATACCGAAATGAGTGCAAGTCGTTTTCTCTGCCCTCCGGATAACTGTCCCGCCGGTTGCATGAAATCTTTAATCCCAAGGCGTGTCATCATTGCTTTGGCTTCACTCTCTATGGACCAACGGTTTTCATCTGTCACGTTTCCTTCCAGTACACATTCCAGACTACTTTTATCCGGTGCAAACTCCGGATGCTGTGGCAGGTAACGAAGCACCACATGATTAGCAAGGGTAACGGTTCCTTCATCCGTTTCTTCCTCACCCATAATCATTTTAAGCAAGGTTGTCTTTCCGGTTCCGTTGATACCAATGACACCTACCTTCTCTCCTTCCTGTAAGGAAAAGGATGCACCATCAAATAACTTTCTCTCCGTATAGGACTTTGTCAGATTCTCTATGTTAATCAAATTCATGTTGTTTCCTCTTTCATCTTGTTCTAGCTACCATTATACACCAAATAAAAAAGTAGTCACCTCTTTTGACTACATCCTCTACTACACTATACACAGTACAATGATATTTTTGTGTATCCTGTTCCTTTTACACCTAATTTATTACACGATACACTCTATGCACACTTCAAAAGGGTACTACAGTTTACGTCCATAATGAGTACATTGGGCGCACCAATCAATACTCTGCAAAGGTACAGTCTTCGTCTTTCGCCGCCTGATAACTTTCCGATAGGACTGTATTGCATTGTCGAGTTAAATAAAAACTGTTCCAAAAGCATCGTGGCACTAATCTGTCCATCCGTCGTTTTTACATACTCTGCCACTTCTTTTATATAATCAATGACTCTCTGGGCAGGGTCCATTTCCTTTTCTATTTCCTGCGCAAAATAACCTATTTTTACCGTCTGACCAATCGTAATACTACCTCTGTCAGGCTCTACTTCACCCATAATCATTTTAAGAAGTGTCGTTTTACCGGCACCGTTTTTCCCAACAAAACCGATTCTGTCATTTTTAAGGAATGTATATGAAAAGTCCTTAATTAAAGTTCTGTCACCATAGGCTTTGCAAAGGTTGTCCAGTTCTATAGTGGTTTTCCCAAGCCTTGTTTCAATACTGTCCATAGAAACACTTCCGTCTACCGTCGGAGCCTTCTGGTTCTTTAATTCCTCATATCTTTGAAATCTGCTTTTTTGTTTGGTTGTACGGGCCCTTGCACCGCGCATAACCCACGCAAGCTCTGTGCGAAGAATGGCCTGCCTTTTTCTCTCGCTTGCACGCTCTATTTCCTCTCTCTCGGCCTTTCTTTGCAAAAAACCGGAATAATTCTCATCATAGGAGTAAATCTTGCCTTTATCCACTTCCACAATCCGGTTACAGACACTATCAAGAAAATATCTGTCGTGGGTAACCATAACGATAGATTTTTTAGAACGTTTTAAATAGTCTTCCAGCCAGTCCGCCATTTCCTGGTCCAAATGGTTGGTAGGCTCATCAAGAAGCAGCATATCCGCAGGTGCCAGAAGTGCCGCCACAAGTGCAATTCTTTTTCTCTGTCCGCCTGACAATTCTCCCATTTTCTGTGAGAAATTGGTAATTCCAAGAGTCGTCAGCATGGACTTGGCATCGCTTTCCTTATTCCAAAGTTCCGTCTGTTCCCTATTATCATATAAAACGCTTTCGATGACTGTCTTTTCGGGCACAAATTCAGGAATCTGCGGTAAATAGCGGATAACCTGTCCGGTAGCTCTTATCACTTTACCGTCATCTACCTCCGTAAGCCCTGCAATGACTTTCAAAAGCGTGGATTTTCCGGTTCCGTTAATACCGATAATGCCTACTTTTTCCCCTTCTTCCATATAGAAAGAAGTTTCATCAAATACTTTTCTTTCTGTAAATACTTTTGTTACATTCTCCAATGTCAGTATATTCAAGATTCTTTCTCCCTACTTTTGATTCTAACTTTATTATTTTAACACAAAGCATCTTTCTTTGAAAGATGAAGGACATTTTTCTTGACTTTTTTCGCCGCTCATAATACGCTTTTTATATTATACAATTTACTTATGGGAAAGGAAAAAAACAAATGAAAAGTAACAAAAAAATACTGATTGCACTGGTGAGTGCAATTGCCATTTTTATTGTTGCGTACATATTCTTCCGTCAGATGCCGGAAGTTGCTGCGGATGCGGAAAGTCCAAGCAGAATGTATGCTACAATCTGGGCACTGGTTCCTCCTGTAGTAGCCATCGTTTTGGCACTCATTACAAAAGAGGTATACAGTTCCCTATTTATCGGAATTGTGACCGGTGCATTATTTTATTCAAACTTCAACCTGGAAACAGCCTATACCACAATCTTAAAAGATGGTTTTATCGCTTCTTTATCAAGTGCCTGGAACGTAGGTATTTTGATTTTCCTCGTTGTTCTCGGTGCCATCGTTGTTCTTATGAACAGAGCCGGTGGTAGTGCTGCTTACGGTAAATGGGCTGCAAACAAAATCAAAGGAAGAAAAGGTGCAATCCTTTCAACCTTCGGTCTCGGATGCCTCATTTTCGTAGACGATTATTTCAACTGTTTAACAGTCGGTAGTGTTATGAAACCGATTACAGATAAACACAAGGTTTCACGTGCTAAACTGGCTTACATTATTGATGCAACTGCTGCTCCAATCTGTATGATTGCTCCAATTTCATCCTGGGCAGCTGCCGTTGCAGGTGTTGTAGACGGCTATGATGGTCTGACACTATTTATTCAGGCAATTCCTTATAACCTCTATTCACTCTTAACAATCTTTATGATTATCTTCATTTCCGCAATCGGTTTAGATTATGGTCCGATGAAGCTTCATGAAGACAATGCTTCTAAGGGTGATTTATTTACTACACCAAACAGACCTTATGAAGCGGAAACGCAGATACCTGATTCTAAAGGTAAAGTAATTGACCTTGTTATTCCAATTATCATTTTAATCGTTTGTTGCGTTTTTGGTATGGTTTATACAGGTAGTTTCTTTGATGGTACTAACTTTATTGATGCGTTTGCCGACTGTAATGCTGCACTCGGTCTCTCTTTGGGTTCTGTATTAGCACTACTTATTGTTATTGCTTATTATATGAGTCGTAAAGTACTTGATTTTGAAGAATGTATGAAAGCAATTCCGGAAGGTTTTAAAGCAATGGTTCCCGCCATTTTAATTCTTACTTTTGCATGGACATTAGGAGGTATGACAGGTCTTCTCGGTGCTGACGTATATGTAAGTACATTGTTTAAGAGCGGTGCCGAAAGCCTTACCTTATTCTTACCTGCAATCGTATTCCTTGTAGCTGTATTTCTTGCTTTTGCAACAGGAACATCCTGGGGTACATTCACAATCCTTTTACCAATCGTAGTCGGTGTCGGATTGGAAGGCAACTTACTTCTGATTGCAATTTCAGCTTGTCTTGCAGGTGCTGTTTGTGGTGACCACTGCTCACCGATTTCTGATACAACCATTATGGCGAGTACCGGTGCACAATGTGACCATATTGCCCATGTATCCACACAGTTACCATATGCGATTACAGTTGCTGTGGTTTCCTTTGCAGGCTACATTTTTGCAGGCTTTATACAGAATGCATGGATTGTTTTACCGGTTTCTATGGCAGTTTTAGCAGCTGTATTACTGGTTATCAAAGCATTTATTTCAAAGAAAGTTGCATAAATTAGCTATACAAACAAAAAGCGAGTTGGCTCATCCAAACCAACTCGCTTTTTTTATTTACTACTCTGTTTTTGCTTGTGCTTTATTTTCTTTTAACATACTTTCATATACGGAACTTTCCACCGGTTTTGAGAAATAATATCCCTGTGCATAATAGCTTCCGATATCTCTCAAGAATTCCACCTGTACCTTGGTTTCCACACCTTCTACAACAACGAGAAGTTTCATATTCTGCGCCAGTGAAATAAGGGTCTGTAAGATGTAATGACTCTTTTCTTCATTATCGCCGCCATCTAAGAATTTCAAGTCCATCTTGATAATATCAAGTGGCATTTCCTTGAGCATATTTAAAGATGAATAACCAGAACCAAAATCGTCCATAGCCACCTTAAATCCGGCTTCCTGAAGCTGTCTTACTTTCTTATAAATAATTTCAGGGTCCTCTGCACAAATGGTTTCCGTAATTTCAAGTTCCAGTTCCTGTGGGTCCAAGTCATACTTTTCTACCAGTCCCTGTAACTTTTCAATCAATCCATTACCATAAAAATGTGCTCTGGATACGTTAATGGAAATTGGATAACCGCCATAACCTTCGTTTTTCAGCTTAGAAAGTAACTTACAGGTTTCTTCCCAAACGAAGTAATCCAGCCTTATAATGAAACCGTTCTTTTCAAATACACCGATGAACTCAAACGGTGGAATCATACCTTTTTTCGGATGTTTCCAACGTACCAGGGCTTCACCGCCTACAATCTGTTCTTTTGCCAAATCGTATTTCGGCTGAACGAATACACAGAATTGTCTTTCATCCATAGCCTGTTCCATTTCATTTTCTATTTCCTGTTCCTTCAAAATCTTGGTTCGTTCTGCATCACTGTAATATCTTATGTAATCAACAATTTTACCATCCTTGTTATGTGCTGCCAGACTCGCTCTGTCACACATAATATTGATTGGTACGTCTTTTTGCTCATCTACAAAAAACACACCATAAGATACATTTAAATCCATATTCCCCACAAAAGCTTTAAACCTCTTAGGGAACCTGGTATTTTCAAAATCAGCCTTTGTCATACACATATAGAAGTGATCGCCGCTGAATCTGGATACAATAAATTCTTTTCCCTGACCTAATTTTTCAAGTTCACGTGCTATCTGACTTAATACCCTGTCACCGTTCGCCATCCCATACAAATCATTAACCACCTTGAAGTTCATAATATCCATCATTATGATGCACATTTCTTCTTCAGAATCATTAATCATTTCCTTGGCTTTTTCATAGAAATATGCGCGGTTAAATGCTTTTGAAACCGGGTCTATCTGCACTTTTTTCTGCAAAATTTCAGATTCCTGTTTCTGAAGCTGCAACTGAGTCATACCCTTCATTAATGAAGTATAAATCATCAAAGCTATAAGTATTATAAGTCCGATAATCAGGATTGGCAGCCAATACTTATATAACAAGTCTCCGATTCCCTGTTCATAAGGATTCATCAAAAGTTCCATCGTAACAATATTGTCATACTCTTCTGATGTAATATGATGAATGGTTTTGTTTAAAACACTAACCAACATCTCATCCTGCTCTGATGCAATAAGGCACATTCCGTTATAAAAATCAACTCCCGGACTTTCTACAAGCTTATCTGCATATTTTGGTTTTTGCAATAAATATGTAACAATGTAAGCATCCTGAATTGCCACATCGGCTTCGCCATCCACTACCGCTTCCAAACAATCTATCACATTATCATAATACAATACTTCAAAGTCAGGACTGTGATTTTCTAACAACTCCACCAAATATCCCATTTCCTTTGTAATGGCAAAGGTTGCATTTGAATTAATTCCTTCTGCGAAATGTTCTCTGTCCATCACGTAGGCCAAATTTGTACTAAATATGGTATTTGTACTAATAAGTTTATCTGACACAGTTGTATTTTGAAAGGCTCTTTTTGCCCGAAGCATCAAATATCCTTCCTCTGCGATTTTCTCCGTTTCCTCCTCCATGGAAGTCGGCGAAGACTGCAACTGTATGTCAAATTTCAAACCACTCTTTTCAGAAATCAAATTCAAATAATCTACAAAAATACCTGCCGGTTTTTCATCCTCTATATAACTTAGCGGTTTTGAACCAAGCATTAATTTAATTGTAATCACATCCGAATTATCCACAAATTCCTGTTCTTCCCTCGTAAATAACGGGGTGCTGGAAATTTTCCCTTCATTGTAATATTTCGCAGATAAATCTCTTTCCAATGCAGAATTTTCTATTTTAATTTGTTCTAAAGCAGCATTCAATTTATCCATAAAAGCCTGATTCTGCTTTCCGGTAATACAATAGAACGGACATGCCCCATAAATCCCCACGGCTTTGGCATTCGGATTGTTGTACAAACTTCCTACTGCCGCCAAATCCACCTCTCCGGTTTCCATTGCATCCATAATCTCCGGTTCTGTTGCATAATATACCGTTTCCAACTGTAGACTATACTCATCCATTATTTGTTCAAAAGCATCGGAATGATAACTTCCGCTCATCATACCCACTTTCAAATTGTCCATTGCTTCATAATCATCAAAATAGATATCACTTTCTGCATCTGCATATAAGATGGTATATTCATATCCTAACGGAATATCGGAATAAAGAAATCTCTCCGCTCTTTCGTCTGTATACTGGGCGATACAAACCAAATCAATTTCACCGGTTTCCAGTTTATTCAGACAATTTTCCCACGTATCTAAAATATACGTATATTCCCAGCCTGTAATCTCTGAAATATGTTCCAGATACTCAATACCGTATCCTGTATAATTTCCATGATTTTCCTGAATAAAATCACCCTGTTCAATATAACCGACTTTAATTTTCTTTTGTTCAGCATGAGCTGTTATAGTGACATTAAAGCATAAAATTATCATTATAAACGCAAAAAGACAGGACAGCACCCTTGCACTGCCTGCCTTTCTATTTTTACTCTTACGACTTGATATCTTCATAAGAACGCCCCCTGTTCCCTCAGAAATGAATATCTCATTCCTGCAAAACTCTCTTGTTCTTATTTTATCCCCTTTTTATGCATTTGTATAGTATTTTTATGCAAAAAGTTTAGTAAACTAAAGTGTTTTGGACAAAAGCACAATTGTTTCAATATTGCCTGTCCAAGGAAACTGGTCAACGCAAGTTGCCTTTTCCACTACATAGCCACGTTCCAGAAATACTTCCAAATCCCTCACGAGACTGGTTGGCTTACAGGAAATATAAATCATTCTGTCCACACCATAATCTATAATCTTGTGAATTGCCTTCGGATGAATCCCGTCACGAGGCGGGTCTAAGATAATAAAATCCGGTTTTTCTTCAATTTCATCCAACACTTTTAACACATCACCGGCAATAAACTCACAATTATCAAGGCCGTTTAATTTCGCGTTTTCTCTTGCCGCCAAAACTGCCTCTTCCACAATTTCCACGCCGATAACCTTTTTAGAAACCGGTGCCATTAACTGGGCAATGGTACCGGTTCCGCTGTATAAATCATACACAATTTTATCAGGTGTCTTGCCGTCTGATAAATCACCGATATACTCTCTTGCCGTCTGATAGAGTACCTCTGCTCCAAAGCTGTTTGTCTGGAAAAACGAGAATTCCGAAATCTTAAATTTCAATCCTAAGAGTTCCTCATAAAAGTAATCCTGTCCATACAAAGTCACCGTTTCATCACTCTGTACCACGTCGGCCAACGAATCATTTTTCGTATGCAAAATACCCACAATTTTTCCGGAAAGGTCTAAATCTAAAAGTATCTTGACGAACTCACTTAAATCGTAATTTTCCTGTGTTGTAGTTACAAGAGCAATCAGAATTTCTCCTGTTTTGGAAGCCTTTCTTACAAGCAGATGACGTAAATATCCTTCATGACGAAGTCTGTGATAAAAACTTGCATTCAAATTATCAAAGTAAGCTAGCGTAGTTGATAAAATCTCGCGATAATCCTCGTCCACAATCTGACAACTATCTACTTTCACAACATCATAAAAGCTTCCACGCTTGTGCATACCTAAAGAAAGCGGTCCGTCTTTTACTTCATCCCCAAAAGAAAATTCCATTTTGTTGCGGTATTCGTATTCTTTCGGACTTCTTTTTACAGATTCAAAAACACAAGGCACATCTTGTTTACAAAACACAGAGTCCAACAAATCCTTAACCTGTTTTTCCTTGATTTCAAGTTGCTTTTCGTAAGGCAGGGAAATATAAGTACATCCGCCGCAAATTCCAAAGTGCGGACATACACCTTCCGCCTTTTCCGAAGCTGATTTTTCCAAAATTTCAAGCAGTCTGCCTTCCGCTTTTCCTTTACGAAGCTTATTTACCAGAAAACGTACTTTTTGTCCCGGCAGGGCATTTTTTACTACACATTTCCCCTGTGAGCCATTTTCTTCCTCTACAATTACGATACCTTTATTCGGGAAATCAATTCTTTCTACAATTCCCTCATATACTTGTCCTTTTTTCATAAATTCCTCACTCTGAAAAGTTTATACTCCATAGCAATCTCCTATGAAGCAAAAAAAGGGTGTACGCATAGGTACACCCCGCTAAATCCTTGGTATTATACTGTTGGTGTTTCTTCATCTTCAAAGAAATCATCATCAAAATCTTCATCATCCAATTCTTCGTATTCTTCATATACATCAGGTGTAAAGTAACGATATACAGCATAAGCGATTGCTGCAACAGCTGCTACTGCACCAATGATTGCCAACACCCAAAGTAAAGTATTGCATTTCTTCTTTTCTTCTTTTTTACCGATTGATTCAATCATATCTTTTAATTCTTCGATTTTATTACTCATAATAGTCACCTTCTGCTTTCTTTGAGAATGTTTATATAGATTTATCATACCACTAAATTTGGCTTTTTACTATCTTTTTTTTGAAATTCTTGAAACTTATTCCAATTTTTGAAGTTTTGCAAAGGCCGCATACATAATTTTAGGTCCTGCGCCGTCAAATTCTACCGTAACTTCATAATCTCGGGCACCTTTTGTCATTGCTTTGACCGTGCCTTCGCCATATTTAATATGCTTTACTCTGTCACCGATATCATAAGCCGGTTTTTCTCCTGCC
>ERZ1032130.348-NODE-348-length-12089-cov-5.379342_pt1 | contig 12089 bp, 16 predicted proteins | sample MGYA00517879_ERZ1032130 | MGnify/ENA primary metagenome ERZ1032130 (study PRJEB33719, sample SAMN04262597) | wastewater metagenome | biome: rural village; feature: animal feces; material: feces | host: Bos taurus | place: El Salvador | collected 2012-01-31 ...
AAAGTTCATTGCCAACGTTGCTGGCTATAATCACTCAGGATTCCGAGAGATCATTAAACCATAGAAAAAGGCTTCATAGAATTCTCTGTTCTATGAAGCCGCAATGCTTTATCATATTTTCTTACACATATCTTCGCCATACACAATGTGCAGGCTGCTCCCGTTATCCCAGGCAACCATAATGGAACCAATATCATCCACCCCAATGACGGTTCCCTTTATTCCCACCGGCTGACCCTGTATATCATCCATCTTCACAAGCTCCACTCGTGTCCCTGCAGGATACTCTGCTTTAATCCCCTTAACTATCTGCTTGCTCGGAAACTTCATGCGCACCACCCTTGTCCTTATTATTTTTGAATGCCGCTGAACCGCTAAGATTCTGAAGAAGTATCTTTCTCTCCTTTTTATACTGCTCACCTATAAATCCTAATCTTAAAAGAAAACATCGAAATGCGTATTTTTCATTCTCAACCTCTTTTTCCGTTGCATTGATTCGATTTTGATTTTTCGCCATCTCGCAAAGTGCATAAATAAAATGGCTATAAGCCGTAACTGCGTCTTCATCTGCGGGCTTAATTTCGAACCAAGGAAAACTTACTTTTTCATCTCCCACCTCGATTGGAAGTTCTATAATTCCTAACGCTTTTTTAATCAAGGTCTGCTTGGAAGTCACCAGATTTTTAAGCTTTGTAAGTGTCTGGTCATTAAAATATTTTCTTGGCATTGATACTGTAAGACCAATGTCTTCCTTCTCTGGCGATTCTTCCTGATTGTCAAATTCCAAATGGTCTTCTTCCGAAGATTCCTTTTCTTCCGAAAGGATTTCCTGCTTCTTAAGATAAGGATTTTCTTTTGCCACAAATCCCCTCTTCTCCAGTTCATTCAAAATATCTTTCATGGAATCTTCGTCCACGTTATCATCAAATTCCAAATCTCCATCACGGGTAATGGTCAGACAGCCAACTTCATATGCAAATGTCGGTGGTTTCTTGTATATAGATTTTGTTCCGGTTATCTCTTCCAATGCCTGTACAAATAGTTTTCTTTCTTTTAAACTGTAAATTATCTTCATGGTCTGTGCCTCCTTCTTTTTCGGTAGTACATATATCACTCTAAAGCACATAAATAGCAAGTTATATATCCGAAAAATATGAACTATTTTTCTTCAGCACTGATCGCAATTTCTTCATAAGAAATCTTCGAACCATCACGAATGACAAACACATTTTCCGCTGTTCCTGCCTGCTCGATATATCTTTTTACGATGACGTCACAATATTTTTCATCCAGTTCGATAGTTCGACAGATTCTTCCGGTCTGTTCGCAGGCAATCAAAGTCGAACCACTTCCGCCAAACGGGTCCAGCACGATGCAATTTGTCATACTGGAATTCTTAATCGGATAAGCAATCAGAGGAATTGGTTTCATGGTTGGATGATCACCATTCTTCTTCGGCTTATCAAATTCCCATATGGTAGTTTCTTTTCTGCCGGAATACCACTGATGCTTACCATTCTTCTTCCAACCAAATAAGCACGGTTCATGTTGCCACTGGTAAGGACTTCTGCCAAGTACAAGGCTCTGTTTCTTCCAAATGCAGGTTCCCGAAAGATAAAAACCTGCATCTGCGAATGCCTTTCTGAAGTTAAGCCCTTCCGTATCTGCATGGAAGACATAAATACTTGCATCATCGGCCATAGCCTTATTCATACAAGTATAGGCTTCAAGCAAGAACTGATAGAACTTATCGTTTGCCATGTTGTCATTTTTGATTTTTCCAGCACTTCCTTCGTAGTTCACATTGTAAGGCGGATCTGTTACAACAAGATTAACCTTCTTACCTTCCATCAGGATTTCATAGGTTTCCGGCTTTGTGCTATCCCCGCAAATCAATCTATGGTTGCCAAGCATCCACACATCCCCTGTTTTGGTCAGCGGAGGCTTTTCCAGCTCTGCCTCCACATCGAAATCATCCTCTTCCACATCATCTTCAGATGCAAAAAGGTCTGCGATTTCCTTATCATCAAATCCCGTAAGACCGATATCAAATGCTTCTGCCTGCAGAACTTCGATTTCTACTCTTAAGAGTTCTTCATCCCATCCTGCATCCATTGCCATACGGTTATCTGCCAGGATGTATGCCTTCTTCTGTGCTTCGGTCAGATAATCCACAAACACACAAGGCACTTCTTCAATGCCCTCCGCCTTTGCAGCCATAATTCTTCCATGACCTGCAATTACGTTATATTCCCTGTCGATAATAACCGGATTGATAAATCCAAATTCACGAAGGGAAGAACGCAGCTTGTTGATCTGCTCCCCAGAGTGAGTTCTTGCATTATTTACATATGGAATCAGTTTAGAAGTTGCCACCAGTTTCATTTCTGTTGTCGTTTTCCCCATGCTGCACCTCCATTAAAAAAGACCCCACTCAGCGAATTTCTCAAATCCACCAACGGAGTCTATATATTCTTTTGCCTGTCTTACGATTTCAAAATATGGAATACCATCAATCATATCATCTCCAATCGCACAGCAAAGGCTGACAGGCTTTCCTGTTCTCTGTGCTTTTAGGAATGCATAAATATTTACAGATACATCTGCTTTGGATAAGTCCTTGCCATGAAGACCGCCGCCAGTTACTGAATCAGCCATATCAGAACCAAGTTTTCTGTTTGTCGCACCGGTATCCACATTGATGCCACCGGTCCAATCTCCCAACGGATTTACCTGCGCATAATAATATCTCTGCTGCAGTTCTTCACTTTTTACATTGCTCTGGCAAATAATCAGTCTCGCTTCATCCAAAATGTATTTCCCATCATAAGGATAGCGACTGTAGATTTCTTTCGCTATTTTTGACATCTGTTTCTGTTCGTCTGTAAGTGGCATTCCCTTAAAAATACCATTGTCACCACAACGGAAACCTTTAGACTGATTCTTAGACAAATGTTCATCCTGCGGAACTATTACAATATCACATTTTACTTTTCCTGCGATACGCTTAATGGCAGTTTTCACTGCATTTTTATTGATATCGGCTGTCGTTTCAATAATCGTATGACACACGCCATGTCCAATCAAAACCTCTACTGCAATCTTCGGATTCTTTTCTGCTTTATAAGCCAGATCCACAATCGCACCTGCAATTCGGTCTGCCACCTTATCCGGATGGCTCGGATTTACTTTCTCAATCATAACTACATTCCCTTCCTGGTTCTTAATAAGCGTTCCATCACATCATCCTGCGGTGTACCGCCCTGCCATTCCACAGAACAGTTCTCTTTTACCACTTGGAAAATCTGATACCACACCTGATTCACCTGTTTCATATATGTCTGGCTCATCGCCACATATGGACTGGCAATTGCATTTCCTGTAGTCGGATGTTTTGCTAAAAATCCGTACTCTGAGATACATTGCTCACACTGGATCCATCTGGAAACGCTCATGGCATACTGTTCAATCAGTTGCTGATTTACTAATTTCTCGCATCCTCGTTCCTTCAGCCAAAGCCAAGTTTCCTTGTACACTTCTTCTGCACACAAATCCTTTCCCATCTTCTGTTTTGCTTTCAGATATTCCTTTACCGGAGGAACATCTACACCTTCAAAAGTGGGCGGTGCTGGCAGTTCTATAACCTGCGCTGCGTCACCGTCTTTTATTTTATCAACCAAGGCTTTCGGTTTTCGCCCGGCACCGACTCTGGCACCGCCTCGGTTCGTACCGTCTTTCGCCATTTTTTCACATCCTTTCTGACCAAGGGTTAATCACCCGTTTGATTTCTACTTTTTGTGCGTGAGACCCCCGCCCCGTTGCCCTAAGCACTTTCCTGTAGAGAAGTGACCTCCCCCTACCGGTTGTGCCAACGGTCACCATTCTCCGCATGGATTCTTGCATGACAAGACTTACAAAGAGCAATCAGATTGCTTCTCTCATGGGTTCCGCCTTTAGACAGCGGAACCTTATGATGTACTTCCTCTGTCTCCACAAGAATTCCCTTACCATAACAAACTTCACAAAAAGGATGTTTGCTTACATATTTGTCTCGGATACGTTTCCATGCTCTGCCGTACCTACGGCGTACAGCAGGATCTCTGTCGTACTTCTCGTAGCGTTTGTTCTCTTCCTTCTCGTGCTTCTCACAAAATCTTCCTTCTGTAAGTTCAGGACATCCCGGATAACTGCACGGCCTTTTCGGTTTTCTTGGCATCTCTCGTTCACCTCCCCATTCTGGACATAAGAAAAGCCTCGCAGGAATTCTCTTCCACAAGGCTAGTTCATTATACTTTTTTGCTGATTCTACTATATCACATAGTGGAGTTGGACATTTTAGGACAAATGTGGACATTTCGGGCGTTTTATATTTTTATCGGATTTTCCGGAAGATCCACATGTGTCAGTGCTTTCCCATGCCACCTTCTGACGGTACGGGAATCGGCTCCCAGTTCATCTCCAATCTGCTCCCAAGTATAGTTGTGAATGTATCGGTAACGAAGAACCATCCTCTCATCTGTGTTATTGACGGTATCAATCACATTCCTGATTTCATTTTTAAGGTCAACCAGCATATCAATCTCTGCATTTATCTTTTCCTCCTGCTCATAAATTCTTTCCAGACACTTTACAAATGGAGCATCCGTACTGCGGTTTGTCTGAACCTTATCTCCCATCGTTGGAGCAGAAATATTTGTAGACATTTCTCGCAGCCTTCCCAACTCTTCAATATCTGAATCGATTATATGATCCAGACGATACGCCTGTTTTAAATATTCTTTTGCGGTCATCTGCCATCCTCCTCATAAAGCTTTTTAAGAATCACTGCTCCATTCACATCTGTTAGTGTTGTGAACCAGTCGGAGTGGAAGAATCTCTCACAGCTTTCCAATTCACTCCTTGCACTTTCATTCTGCGGTTTTCTTTTCAGTTTCCTTCTTGTAGCTCGCCAATCTTTCACTGCCTGCAGGATAATTGCATTTGCAAGTTTCTCATATGCGTCCATTATGCTCTCACCTCCAGTTTTGCTTTCACAGCATTGATCAGAGCATTTTGAATCCTCTCTTTTCTAGCAAATGCTGCCATCACATCTTCATCAATGGTACCTTTGGTAATAATATGATGAATCACTACCGTATCCGTTTGTCCCTGTCTGTGAAGTCTGGCATTGCACTGCTGATAAAGTTCCAAAGACCAGGTAAGTCCAAACCATATCAGAGTAGATCCTCCTGCCTGAAGATTTAGCCCGTGACCGGCAGATGCAGGATGAATCACCGCAACAGGAATCTTCCCTTCGTTCCAATCTGCAATATCCTTCGATGTTTTAATCTCACGAACAGAAAATCGTTCTTTGATTCTGGTAAGATCATGCTGAAACCAGTACGCAACAAGAACCGGTTTTCCATTGGCACTTTCAATCAAGTCCTCCAGTGCATCCAGTTTTCTGTCATGAATCTGCCACGCTCTTTTTTCTTCATCATAGATGCAGCCGTTAGCCATCTGCAGAAGTTTTCCCGAAAGAACTGCAGCATTGGCAGCATCAATTTCTTCATCTTTAATCTTTGCCACCATATCTTCACGAAAGGTTTCGTAGATTTGAATCTCTTTCGCATTCATAAAAACAGGAACTTCATTCATCACACATTCCGGAAGTGTCAGGTAATCACAAGACTTCATGCTGATCGTGATATCCGATATTCTTTTATAAATTAGTTCTTCCGCACCAGGTGCAGGTTTGTAAGTAAAAATACGCTCACCATTTCTCTTATCCGGAAGGAAGAACGCATTACGGTAGTGCGTAATGTATCTTCCAAGTCTTTTTCCAAAATCAAGAATACGAAATTGCGCCCAGAGGTCCATTAAACCATTACTGGAAGGAGTACCAGTCAAACCAACAATTCTTTTTACATAAGGTCTTACTTTCAGAAGGCTCTTAAATCGTTTTGACTGGTGGCTCTTAAAAGAAGAAAGTTCATCAATCACCACCATATCAAAGTGAAATGGAATGCCGCTTTTACTCACAAGCCAATCCACATTTTCTCGATTAATGATATAAATTTCAGCTTCAGCTCTTAATGCTGCTTTTCTTTCTGCTTCCGTTCCAACTGCTACGGAGTATCGCAAATCCTTTAGGTGATCCCATTTCTTCAGTTCTGCAGGCCAGGTATCTCTTGCCACTCTCAACGGTGCAATCACTAAAACTCTTGATACTTCAAAGCTGTCAAAAATAAGGTCATTCAGTGCGGTCAGGGTAATCGCCGTCTTACCATTAACCCAAGCCCATATCCAACAAGATTGCAGCTATCTCGTTATTCTTTATAAAATCAATTGCATACTGCTGATAATCATGTGGTACGAACTTCATCGGGCATCACCTCCAATCTCTTTAATCACACCATCTATCTGAGAAACATCATCTACGCAGTAAACCGAAAAGCCCAGTTCTTCCAACTGTCTTTTTCTCCTTACTTGCAGTGGTCGCATAGTTTCTCCAGGTGTCTTTAATTCAACAAAAGCTATCTTACCAATTGGAAACAGTACGATTCGGTCAGGCATACCATCTAAACCCGGACTTACAAACTTTGGTGCGAAACCACCTTTTTTCTTGACTGCCTCCACAAATTTTCTTTCTATAAATCGTTCTCTCATATCTTTTCACTGACACAAGGAACACATCTTCACAACCATTTCCTATATATTTCTTACGCGTGTGTACAGGCACAAATCTTTTCTATATAGAAATAAATTCGATTTTGAATATAAGGGAAATAGTTGTGTTGTGACGCATTCTTGTGTTCCTAACCTCCAAACTTGTAAAGTCGCTGCCTGCCGTAAATCGGCTGACGCTTGATTGTAGTGGTTCGTTCCCACCCCGGAATCTGACTCATAAGTGCTGCGATGCTGTAACTATCTGTCGGCTTTAACTCCTGCAGAGACTTGCCGAAGCACTCGCACCAGATTTCGGCGTTGCTGACTTCCGTACGAAGTTCTTTAGCCTCATGAGCTGGCGAACCAAACTCACTGCCATTCAGGTAATTTCTTCTCTGGAACAGATCCATACTGTCCCAATCCTCCGGAAGCATGGTATTCAGGTACTCTTCCACCATACCCACACGCTCGTCCACTTCCATGGCAGACTGCTGCATCTTCTCTGCTTCTGCAAGAACATCACCTTCTAAGTACAATTTCTCCCCGGATTTCCAAATTTCTTTGGCTTCCGCCCAAAACTGAGCACGAAACTCCGGTGTAAAGTTCCAGGTCTTTTTCTGTTTCTTTTGATGAAGCTTGATAATCCAAAAACGGCGGTTACCTGTGATATCACGCAGATATCCTCGTTCCCCGTTGACCGTTGCAATAATAATGCACTGACGCGGATGAGATTCCACTACGCGTCCATAAGATGGTCTGTACTTGTCATCGCAGGTGGAAAGAAATGCTTTCACCTTTTCAATATCCGCTTTCTTCATTCCAGCTAACTCACCGATTTCCACTGCCCAGAATCCCTGCAGCTTTTCTGCACCGGACTTATCATCCATATCCGTAAGTGACAAGGTTTCTGAGTAGTATTCCGGAGATACCAAATCCTTTACAATAGTGGATTTACCGATTCCCTGATCACCATCCAAAACAGGAACACAATCAAACTTGATCCCCGGAACATAGATTCTTGCAACTGCTGCCGCAAAAGTTTTTCTGGTAACCGTGCGGACATACTCCGTATCCTCTGCCTGCAGATATTTGATAAATAAGTCTTCCACTCGCTTCACACCATCCCATTCCGGCAGACTGTTCAAATAGTCACGAACTGGATGAAAATGTCTGTCATCTGCCGCTTTTGTAAAAGCAACGTCATGGTTTCGGCTGGAAAATGCCAGGTATCGGATGTCAATGATGGACTTTAGCTGCGCTGTGTCTGCATCTCGCCAGAAAGAGTTCCCTTCCGGACGTTCCCAAGGCAGCGGCCCCGTAATCTGGATACGATTTGCCAACTCATTGGAAGCAAAGTTCTGGAAATCCGGGTCATTATTAAGGATAAGGTTCAAATTGTAAACGCTGTTCTCCAAAAGACCCGTTCTTGGCTGATACTTAAGCCTTGTCATCCAGTCACTATCAGAATCCGCAAAGTCTGTCTCTGCCTCCAATAATTTCTCTTCCATTGCAAGACGCTTCACTTCGTCATCCTCCATTGCCAGCTCACACATGGCATTAAAGGATTTTTTGCTGTCATCGTCCCCAAACCTATGAATACGAACCAGGTCGAAGGCATTGCAAAGCTTCAAGTATGCAGGATCTTTTGCATGATGGGAATAAGCGAACTTGCCTTCCTCGATAATTTCCACACCTGCCATACTGGAAGACTGAATATAGTGGTATCGGTATTCGTTATCCGTTGGCTCATATACATCAGAAAGGAATTTTTCGATGGCTCGATTAATTGGAAAATAAGTACGATTGAATAACCCAACTGTGCCATCCTTACCAAGCGGATCTTTCACTTCCGCTGTTCGTGTCGTATTTGCACGGCTTTCTCTGGAAGACGTCGGAAGTCTGGTCGGATCCGTCCATTCCGGATGAGCAGATAAAATATCGTCCGGATTCAACCACTCTTTCTCCACATCCTTAAATACATAGACTCCGTTTGATGGTGTGGATGGCCAGTACATCAACTGATTCGGTTGATAGGAACATTCATCGAAATAATCGATACCAAGCATATCTGCCAAATATCTGGAAACCGCAACAAACTCCTCCGGTGTCACATCACGAGTCAGCGGATATACCAGACGCACCCTAGGATGTTCTTCCGTGCTGCTGTGTGTGGTATAAAGCAAAGATGTATATGGTGCATTTTCTTCGTAATTTTCTAAAAATGCTTTATCGATTCTGTCACCATCCAGAGCAACCATAGAACGAAGCTCCACGGTATCGATTTTTCTTCTGCCGCCTTTTAAGGCACCTGCCACAAATCCACCATGATCTTTCACGGTATCACGCTTCGCTTTATTGAATTTTGCATACTCTTCTGCAGATTCCGGCGTACGAATCGTGACCTTCAGACGTTCTTTCAATTCATCGAAAGTAATTGTTTTATTCGTCCAGGTCTTCGCCTGTCGGTTATTCCCATATGCGATTGCCAGTGGTCTCATAAGCATTCCACCTCCGTAAAATCATTTGCAAAATAGCGCACCATCTGTCTGCGTCTCTGCGCCTTCTCGATTTCAGCACTCATACCTGCAGTAATGCGTTCTGACAGAACCCACACCTCCTGGCATTTTCCCATCAGAACCAAATCCATATGAAGTGCCAGTTCACGTTCCTGTCTGCTTTCATCATTCATAAATGGAAACAACAAATGCGGCGTTACCGGAATACATCCATTCTGATATGCATACTCTGCAAAAGCTGTTGCCTTCTTTTTATTTGCTTCAATATCTCCTGAAAACGGAGTGCATATATAAACCAATGGACGAAAACCGATTTTTTCCTCTGCTTTCATCTCACGTTCTATATTTGCAATCGCCTGATATGGCACTAAATCCATATAGCCTTCTGCGTTTCGAATCCCCATAGTTCTCCCTCCAATCCAATGCATATTAGTTGTGCAGATACAAATTCTGCCTTCTTCTCTTTTTGTAATTCCATGTGAACTACCTCCAAAATCCTTATTAGAAGCACTGCCTCCTACCAGGTAGCCGTAGGAGGCAATGCAAAAGGACGTTTTAGAAAACTTTTTTTAGATTATTGATTGCTCTGCGATATCTGTGAGAAACATTGTTCGGAGTATCACCAATAAGGTCGGCATACTCTGCCACAGTCATGCCATCCAAAATGATTGCAATCAACATATCTGCCTGTGCCGGTTTCACTGCTGCACGGATTCTGTCGCAGCAAGCTTCATAGTCATACTGCTTGTCCTTTTCCAACTCCTGTCTGCAGAAGATTCTAGGATCTTTAACCTCTGACATGAGTGGTTCTGAACAATCCACCTCATCGTTCTCCTCATCAGGAACTGCTTTGCTGTATCCACGATGTCGACTGAACTTGTGCCAGTTATTGTAATCATCCTTGTTGAACTGCTCATTCCATTCTTTTTGAATCAGTTCTTCACGTTCTTTCTGAGAAAGTCCTTCACCTTCAAGGGACAGACTGACCCACATTTCCTCGGTTGCTTTTGCATCCAGCTCGATTGTCTGGATTTCGTTTTCATAACGGATTTTTAATTTCATAATGTTGTCCTTTCCGCCTTGGCTAGTGCCATTTGGCGAGGACAACCCAACTCCGTTAAACGTAAAAAGCGCACGACAATAAAGCGGGGAAACATACAACCTTATATAACCTCTCCGGGTCCGGTAAAAAGTTGTATGCATATCCTCGCCAAACGTCGCGCGCCGTAAGGCATTGAATATAATGTTGTAAATGTTCCTGCAGTTTAGGGTCATGCGGGACCATATATGAGAACCGCTAGTACGAATACCAATTTCCCATTATCATCTTGCTTGTAAAGATTTAGAATCTGCTCTAATTTTCACGAAACGATATGGAGAAAAGAAAACAAAAAAAGCCGGAGTCATTGCTTTGGCAAAACCTAAGTAGGCCTTGCGTAGGCAATAACTCCGGCGATTTGGTATCTCGTCTCTACGGATCCGTTGCTCGGTAGCATTTTATAAAATTGATCGATACACCTTCATGCACTCTTTACTGCGATTAACTTCCTATTCTTAAAGGTAAAACATACCACAGCTTTACATATAGGGCACTTAATACTTATGATTCCGCTTGTCGCAGGATCCGCATCGAATAATCGCTTATTCTTACAACAGGGACAAGACACATGAACAAACTCTTTTGACTGAGCCATATTATCTCACACCTCCTACATCTAAGAAAAATCCTGATAATAGAAAGTGACAAGCCAAAGGGAAATAAATGCATGTCTCCTTCGTCATGTGTTATCTACTGATCTATATAGCAATTATGGTAGCGAACAAGTTAATTATAATATCGAACAAATGTTCTGTCGATCAAATTTTATAATTTCCTTTACCAAGCTTCGAGACCGGCTTTTTGCCTAGACTTCTCTCAAAGCACCTTTATTTTCTCATAAATAATTTTTGAATATCTTGACTCACAGTTCGGATTTTCAACGCAAAAAAGGGCCCTGCAGCATAGTGTTTGAATCACTTTTACTGCAAAACCCTGCATTTTTACTCTCGAAAAGCCGATGTCACAGTCCGGCTTTTAAATAAATTTTTAAACTTTTCCCCAAGAAGCGATATCCTGTTCTCTAAGTAACGCATTTATATCTTCCAGCGGCTCCATATACATTTCCTCTAAAATTGTATTCTGGAAATAACCAGTTTCATTAAGGGCAAACTCATTTCTGGATTTTCTCACCATATCTCTGCTAAAGCATGGTGGTAGATGCAAACCTATACATAATGCACAGACCGTCTCTAATGTAACATTAAGTTCTTCCTTACGTAACTTTGCAATATAATCCTCAGACAGGCCCGTGCGTATTGACATTTCAAGATTTGTCATCTTTTTACCATCTACCTTCTTTGCACGTTTCATATGACTATCAAATGTACCAGAAAAAGCTGTCGGAAGATTTCGCATAATCTGCATATAGCTATAGCCTTCTTTTTTCAATTTCGCGGCCACCTGAGCACGTTCTTTTTTATTTTGCTCCCCCAGATCATGTGTTAGTTTGGTTTCTGCCAAAACCGCCGATGTTAGCTTTTTTGATAAGTAACACTGTCCATAGAACTCAACATCATATTTCCCATCATTTTTATATTGTCTCTCAAATTTCAAACAGCATTCATCTGCATGTTCTCTTGCATAATCAGTAAGTACAACCTCTCCCTGCAAATAAGGCTCGTTGGATATCTCTACATACAACGGATCGTTCACAACAACAAAACACTCTGCATAAACAAACTGCTGCTCCAGAATTAGATTAGCAAGTTCTCCATCTGTTTTCAGTAATCTCTCATAGCATTCTCTATTAATTGCATATGTCTGGTTCTTACCAAGTGATATCTTAAGATCGGAAGAGCGTCGTGTAGGGAAAGAGTGTAGATCTC
>ERZ1032130.350-NODE-350-length-12043-cov-4.680597_pt1 | contig 12043 bp, 9 predicted proteins | sample MGYA00517879_ERZ1032130 | MGnify/ENA primary metagenome ERZ1032130 (study PRJEB33719, sample SAMN04262597) | wastewater metagenome | biome: rural village; feature: animal feces; material: feces | host: Bos taurus | place: El Salvador | collected 2012-01-31 ...
TCTATCCAAAATATAATTTTTTCAAGAAAACGACGTTATAAAAGGTGATGTAATATACATATTAAAGAATAAATGTAAATAAAATAGATAAAAAGATGAGAAAAAAACTGTTTCTTGGAGCCATGGCAGCAACAGCCCTTATCTCATGGGCTGCAAAAGACCCGGTGCTCATGAAGATTAACGGCGACAACGTCAAGTTGTCGGAATTTGAGTATCTTTATCACAAAAACAACCAGCAGCAAATCGAAAAGGAATCACTTGAGCAGTATCTTGAGCGATTCAAGATTTACAAACTCAAAGTGGCTGATGCTAAAGCTGCAGGTATCGACACTACAAAGGCGTTTATTGCCGAATTTGCGAAGTATCGTAACGATTTGGCTCAGCCTTATATGACCGACTCAGCAACCCTTCTGCGCTTTGCCCATGAGGCCTACGACCGCAAGCTACGCGAGGTTGAAACTATGCACATCATGTTGCCATTAACTCCCGATGGTGCATCGTATGCGAAAGCCGATAGCCTGCGCAACTGCATTCTCAACGGTGAGGATATGGGCGACCTCGCTGTGAAATATTCTATCGACCGTTCTGCAAAGAAAAACCGTGGAAACCTTGGTTATATCACCTCCGGACGCTTCCCCTATGCATTTGAACTTGTAGCATATACCACTCCCATTGGTGAGGTGTCGAAGCCGTTTGCTACCGACTTTGGAGTTCACATCGTAAAGACCCTTGCTGAGCGTGAAAGCCGTGGCGAAGTGCTTGTGGCACACATTCTCAAACTATTTCCACGTGGAGCAAACGACTCAATCAAGGAGGCGTTACACCAGCAAATTGATAGCTTGTATAAAGAGCTGATGAGCGGAGCTAATTTTGAAGAGCTTGCTACAAAGCACTCTGATGATGGCTCGGCACGACGTGGAGGACACCTGAATTGGTTCGGTTCGGGCATGATGGTCCCTGAATTTGAGGCTACATCGTTCGCTCTTGCCAATGGTGAAATATCAAAGCCTATAGCCACTCAATTTGGCTGGCACATCATCAAGAAACTCGACAGCCGCGGTGTAAAGTCGTTTGATGAGTGTAAAGCCGGATTGCTTGAAACAATTGCAGCCGACGAGCGCAACAATCAGGCTCGCGATGCTAAAGTGGAAAATCTCAAGAAGGAATACAAGCTGAAGGAGAATCCTAAATTCCTTGCTTGGGTAGAGGCTGAAACAAAGGACGCTTTTGATTCAACAACTGTAGAAAAGATGAAATCATTCAATTGCGTCGCATTCAGCTATGCCAAGGCTAAAGTTATGGCAAGCGACGTGGCAGCACGACTTAACCCAAAAATGAAACTCAAGAGTCAAACTCCGGCTGAATATGTGGCTAAAGTTACGGCTGATATGGAGCGCGAGGCTCTGCTTGAGCATGAAAAGGACATGCTTCCTTCAAAGCACGCCGACTACGCAAATCTCCTCAACGAGTATTACAACGGCATGCTCTTGTTTGAGATTAGCAATCGCAATGTATGGGATAAGGCCAACACCGACAAAAAGGGTCTTGAGAATTATTTCCAGGCCAACAGGGCTAAATACGCTTGGTCGAAGCCCAAATTCAAGGGCGTGGTAATATATACCACAAACGATTCTATCGAGGCCCTTGTGAAAGACCGTCTGAAGACTCTCGGTGGTGACACTATCTACACCACACTCCGCAAAGAGTTTAAGCGTGACGTCCGCATTGAGCAGCTTCTCGTTGAAAAAGGCGAGAACCCTGTAGTTGACAATCTTGTCTTCGATGGTCCGGCAGCACAAGCAAGAGATAAGAGATACAAGAACTACTTCAAGTATGAAGGTCGCATCATTGAGCAGCCAGAAGTGGCAGCCGATGTGAAAGGCGCGGTAACCAGTGATTACCAAGCTCAACTCGAAGCCGACTGGGTTGCCCGTCTCAAAGAGAAATACCCAATCACTGTGAACGACAAGGTCTTGAAGCAAGTGAAATAATCTGATTGATTAACACGCAGCCCAACAACAGCACTGGCTGCAACAAATAAATGTGGCAACGCCCTTTGCAAGTCACTTTTTGCAAGCTCCAAAAGGTAAGCGAAACAGTAAGTGGCATCAGCAAAGGGCGTTGCTGCATGTATGCGCATGTAAATTGCATACTGCAAATTATTAATTTTTGCTGTTTAAGCCAAAATAGAGTTATATTCTTCTATAAAATGCCACATTTCTATTATCGGGGTGATGATTATCGGGGATTTTTTCTTAAATTTGCAAGAAATTCTAAAACAACAAAGGTTAAGTGAAAATTAAATTCGCAATTATAGCATTGCTGCTTGGAGTTGCAGTGCAGGCTTCGGCTCAGAACAATATTGCCGAAGAAGTAGCATGGGTAGTTGGCGATGAGCCTATCTACAAATCGGATATTGAGGAACAATACATGCAATTGCAATATGAGCGCCAGCCTATTGATGGCAACCCATATTGTGTGATCCCTGAGCGTATGGCAATTGAGAAGCTGTTTTTGCATCAGGCTAAGATTGATACAGTGAAAGTGCAGGACGCTATGGTGATTCAGCAAGCTGAGAGCCGAATCAATTATTTCATTGCCAACCTTGGTTCACGCGAAAAAGTAGAAGAATACTTTCGCAAGCCTCTTCCCGAGCTGAAGGAGCAGATGATAGAGGTAATCCGCAATCAATATACGGTGCAAGAGGTGCAGCGTAACCTTACGAAAGATGTGAAAGCCACTCCATCTGACGTTCGCAAGTATTATGCAACTCTGCCACCCGATAGCATTCCCTATATTCCCCAGCAGGTTGAAGTGAAACTGCTTTCACTGAATCCTGTTATCCCACAGCAAGAGATCGACGATGTGAAGGCACGACTGCGCGACTTCACCAACAAAATCAATTCGGGCGAGAACGAATTCTCCACTCTTGCTATTCTCTATTCAGAGGACGGCAGCTCAATGTATGGTGGAGAGATTGGCTTCAAGAGCCGTTCGGAGCTTGTTCCAGAATTTGCCAGTGTCGCTTTCAACCTCAATGACACTAAGAAGGTGTCGAAAATCGTTGAAACCGAATTCGGATACCATATTATCCAATTGATTGAAAAGCGCGGTGACCGCATTAATTGCCGTCACATTCTTCTCAAACCGAAAGTGGCACAAAAGGACCTTGATGAGGCAAAGACACGTCTTGACTCAATCAGAAAGGATATGCTCGATGGTAAATTCACATTTGAGGAAGCAACTCAATGGATTTCGCAGGACAAGGATACAAAGAACAACAAGGGTATCATGGTGAACCGTCGCACAAGCAGCACGAAATTTGAGATGGCAGATCTTCCGCAAGAAATAGCAAAGGTGGTAGATAAGATGGAAGTAGGCGATATCTCTGAGCCATTCATTATGATTGACCAGAGCCGAAACAAGGAGATTGTGGCTATCGTGAAATTGTCGCGACGCATTGAGGGCCATAAGGCAAACCTTAGTGACGATTACCAGATTCTGAAAAATATGTATGAAAATAATCGCAAAGCCAAGATAATCGACGACTGGGTAGTGAAAAAACAGAAAGAAACCTACGTGAGAATCGATGACGATTGGCGTAATTGCGAATTTAAGTATAGCGGATGGATTAAGAAATAACTTATACTTTTATCCTGAATATATCAATGAGCAAATACTCATATAAGCAAAACATCGGGCATAAGATTCGTAACGGTATCTTATGCCTTTTGGCTATATCTATGCTTAGTGCAATGGGCGACAACGCATGGGCACAGACCGGCTCTAACCACAAGCAGAAACACAAGGTCAATGCCACCCCCACAGCTAACGCCAAGGTTGCAAGCGACCATAAGATGCCTGCAAAGACTTCAATCAAAGCCAAAAAGCCCGTTACGCGACAAAACCGCATTACACCACAGATTCCGGGAGCAAATCGTAATCAGAAAAACAAGGTTTTCCTTGAGCGTGCCGATGTGCTTGTTGCAGATGAGAAAATCAGCACTGATTACCAGATTCTGCGCGGTAATGTGGAATTTAGCAAGAGCGGAACACGCATGTACTGCGACAGTGCATATTACTACGATGCAACAAGTTCGCTCGATGCTTTCGGACATGTGAAAATGAATCAAGGCGACACACTTTTTGTGTATGCCGACGTACTCTACTATAATGGTCAAGACGAGATTGCCCAGTTACGCTATAATGTGAAGATGGAAAACCGCGATGTGACTCTTTTCACCGATAGCCTCGACTACGATATGGTTGAAAACCTGGGCTATTACTTTGAGGGTGGTAAAATCATTGACTCAAAGAACGAACTCTCATCGGTCTATGGGCAATATGAGCCTGACACGAAGAACGCTGAATTTCTCTTCGATGTGGAACTGCTAAACGAGGATTATGTGTTGCACACCGACACACTTCACTACAACACCAACACCCACATCGCCGATATCGTAGGCCGTACAACTATTGTATCCGACAGCAGCATTATTTATACAAACCGTGGCTGGTATAACACCGATGCCGACAATGCCACACTATATAATCGCTCACTCGTTGTGGGCAAAGACGGACAGAAACTCACCGGTGACACCATTTTCTACGATCGTGCAAAAGGGTATGGTGAGGCTTTTGGCAACATGATACTCACAGATTCAGTTCACAGCAGCATTCTCGACGGCGACTATGGCTACCATAACCAGAATGAGAACCGCTCCTTTGCCACACGGCGCGCTCGTGCACGTGAGTTCTCAAAGGGCGACACTCTTTATCTGCATGCCGACACTATCCGTACATTCCTCGAGGAAGGTCCCGACTCAATGCGTGTGATGGTCGCAAACCCACGTGTGCGATTCTATCGCATAAATATTCAAGGACTGTGCGACTCCATGTCGGTTGTAGAGCGCGATTCAATGCTCAATCTATATAATCATGCCGTAGTGTGGAACACCAACCGCCAGATAACGGGTAATGTGATTAATGTGCATTTCAATGACAGCACAGTGGATTATGCCTTAATACCCGATTATGGAATGATGGCCGAACATATAGGTGAGGTTTATTACAATCAGCTTGCCGGAAAGGAAATGAAAGCCTATTTCGAGAATGAGGAGCTGCGCCAGCTCGATGTGAACGGCAATGTACAGCTTATTATGTACCCCATGGAAGAGGATTCCACCTACAACAAACTTGTAGATGCCGAGAGTAGCTATATGACAATTCTGCTCAAGCCCAAGCAAGAAATTGATAAAATCACAATGTGGCCCGATGTTAATGGAAACGTAACACCTCTCTATCTCTCAAAGCGCTCACAGTATTATCTGAAAGGCTTTGGCTGGTATGATGCACTGCGCCCAAAAGAGCCCGATGATATCTTCATCTATCCTGAAGAGGAAATGAGGAAACTCATGGGTACTGAGATGGCAAAGCGGCGCAGTGTGAAAAAATAGCTCTGAGTGTTACAAGATTTTATTTGTTGAATTAACCAAACTCGAATTTCTCGTCTATGAGCGATATAATTAAAGTTCTACCCGATTCAGTCGCAAACCAGATTGCGGCGGGAGAGGTGATACAGCGACCGGCATCGGTGATTAAGGAGTTGGTTGAAAACTCTATCGATGCAAAGGCAACTTCAGTGCAGATTATACTGAAAGATGCCGGCCGCACTCTTATCCAAGTAATCGACAATGGCATAGGTATGACCGATACCGATGCCCGACTATCATTTGAGCGTCATTCAACATCGAAAATACGCAAGGCCGACGACCTCTTTACGCTTCACACCAATGGCTTCAGAGGCGAAGCCTTGGCTTCGATTGCTGCAATCTCACAAATTGAGCTACGCACATGCTGCCGTGGCGCAGATATTGGCACACACATCATTATCAGCGGTTCGCAGTGTGAGAGTCAGGAACCCGATGTGTGCCAGCAGGGTTGCAACTTTATGGTGAAGAATATATTCTTTAATGTGCCTGCTCGCCGCAAGTTCCTGAAGTCGAATTCTGTGGAACTATCTAATATATTGAAAGAATTTGAAAAACTCGCCCTTGTGAATCCCGAAGTTGATTTCACACTGATGCATAACGACAGTATGCTATATCAACTGAGTAGCGGCTCTTTCAAGCAGCGCATCTCATCGCTCTTCGGCAGGAATCTCGAATCGCAACTTATTCCCATTTCTATCGACACTAACATTGTGAAGATTGTAGGCTTCGTCTGCAAGCCTGAGAACGTCCGCAAGCGTAATTTCCTGCAATATCTCTTTGTGAACGGAAGATTTATGCGTCATCCATATTTCCACAAGGCAATACTGTCAAGTTACGACCAACTAATCCCCGATGACACCCAGCCAAACTATTTTCTGAATTTTACAGTCGATCCTGAAACAATCGATGTAAATATTCACCCAACTAAGACTGAAATTAAGTTTGAGAACGAATCACCAATATGGCAGATACTATCGGCTGCTGTCAAGGAGGCTTTGGGGCGTTTCAGCGTAGCACCGTCAATCGATTTTGATACTGATGGTGCACTCGAAATGCCTGCTTTCAAGCAGATTCCGCTCGACACAATAGAGGCTCCTCGCCTGGATATCGACCCTACATACAACCCGTTCAACACCGAAAAGAAATCACCACAATCATCTACAGGTGGAAACCGAAGCTTCGAGAGCTACTCAAAATCTCACCCTGCTATGGATTGGGGAAAGCTATATGAGAATTTTGAAAGCTCCAAACTTGTAGGACTTGATTCTGCCGATGCTACGATAGCACCCGACAATGAGCCTGACCAGCTGACGATTAGCGACACAGATGAGTCAGAGACACAAGGGCAGAAACGCTCAATGCTGCAAATTAAGGGTAAATACATCATTCAGCAAGTTAAGTCGGGGCTTATGCTTGTAGATCAGCATCGTGCCCATGTGCGTGTGCTCTACGACCGCTACCAGAAACAGGTGAGCAACAATAGCATCGTGTCGCAAACAATTCTATTCCCCGAGGTGCTTAATCTTTCGCAGTCGCAGCACCTGATTATGACGGAGCTGATAGATGAAATAGAGAAAGTGGGATTCTCTATTTCAAATCTTGGAGGTAACGACTGGTCGGTATCGGCAATTCCGGCAGGCGTAGAGAATGTAGATGTCAAAGAACTTATACTCGAAGTGATTGATTCAATAATTGAAGGAGGTGATTCAATTGCATCAAAGGTATTTGAGCATATCGCTCTCACTGTTGCCGAAAAAGCTGCCATTCCCTACGGTCGCATTCTCTCCGATGAGGAAATGGATACGCTATTGGGTGATTTGCTGCATTTGCAACAGCCAAATTACACGCCTTCGGGCAAGACTATCATCTGCATGATGCCTATCGAACGTATTGCAAGTATGTTTAATTAATGCAGATACTTCTATTCAAGGGCAAATCAATCGGACAAGCTATTAATATGTGTGAAAAATTTGCATTTGAACAATAATATTGCTATTTTTGAAAGTTAAATAGAATAATGCTGAAAATGAAAGCCAAAACATTCTTTTTATCGCTTGCACTTATGTCGGCGGCAACTTTGTGGTCGGCAACACTTGAACAAGCCAAGTCGGTTTACAACAAAGGCGACTATGCAAAAGCATTGCCTATGATGATAGAGCAACACAAAAAATCTCCGAAGAATGGCTCAATAGCTCATTGGCTTGGTGTGTGTCTTTATAATACCGGTGAGCGACAGAAGTCAAAGCAATACTTTGAGCTTGCAGCGTCAAGAAATGTAGCCGAAGCAAATAAATACCTTGCGAAAATCTGTTATGACAACTATGATTTCACCGATGCTGAGGATTATCTCGATGACTATGAAGCTGCACTCACAAAAGCGAAGAAACCGCTTGACGATGTAACCCAAATGAAAAGCTCTCTCAACAAAGCTCGAATGATGCTCGACCATGTCGAACAGATAGTAATCATCGATAGCATAAGTGTCGATAAGCAGAGTTTTCTGCTTGCTTACAATATGTCGCCAAGTTGCGGAACTCTTGGCAATGCCGACTTGTTGCCCGATGCTTTTAGCAAGAATGGAGTATCAATCGTTCAGACCTCAGAATCAGGCGAACGGATAATATGGGCACAAACCGACAGCAAGGGGATAAGTCACCTCTACGAAAGCGTGCGCCTAATACAAGGCTGGGACGATAAAGTCCGGCTCGACAAGATGCTAAACGATGGTTGCGATGCTGCATATCCCTTTATGATGCAAGACGGCTTGACTATCTACTATGCAGGCAATGGCAATAATTCTCTTGGCGGTTATGATATATTCATGACCCGCAAAGACGTGGAGACCGGAGATTTCTTCGTTCCCAGCAATATCGGTATGCCCTACAATTCTCCCTACGATGATTATATGCTCGTAATCGACGAGGGAAAGAATATTGGCTGGTGGGCAACCGACCGCAATCAAATACCCGGCAAGATCACTATTTATACCTTCATTCCCAACTCTACCCGCATAAATTATGATGCCGACGACGATAATATTGCCGATAAGGCTTTAATCAAGAATTATCGCGACACATGGGGTAAAAAGGATTATAGTGCTATGGCTGCTGATGCACGCAATGTTTCCACTAATGCACTCTCATCTATTAAGGAGTTTTCTTTCCATGTGTATAATGGGGTGGTATATCGCACATTCAATGATTTCAAGACCCCTTCAGGTGAAAAAATGATGGAAGAGCTATTAGTGATGCAGAAACACTTCGCCAACAACAAGGCTCGCCTTGCCAAGCTTCGCAAGAAGTATGAAACGGCTTCGGCTTCTGAGCAGACCGCCATGCGAAGCAACATTCTGCAACTCGAGAACTCGGTGGATAAAGCCCGCAAGGACATTGAGTATATGGAAAACTCCATCAGGAAAGCCGAAAGAAACTAATCCAGAACTAATTCATTCTACCTCTATGGCTATTGAATTTCTTATCTTTATCGTAGTGGCAATATCGATTGTCGTTCTATCGGTATTCTTCTACTATGTGCCGATGTTTCTATGGATTTCAGCACAAGTGTCGGGTGTGAGAATCTCGCTGATTCAGCTGTTCCTTATGCGCATCCGCAAAGTACCCGCCAATGTGATTGTCCAAGCCCTTATCGAGGCCCACAAAGCCGGATTAAGCGAGGTGACACGCGATGACCTTGAAGCCCACTATCTCGCAGGAGGTAAGGTTGAGAAAGTGGTTCACGCCCTTGTTTCGGCTGCTAAAGCCAATATCGACCTCGAGTTCAAGATGGCTACAGCTATCGATCTTGCCGGACGTGATGTATTCCAGGCAGTGCAGATGTCGGTAAATCCCAAGGTAATCGACACTCCACCGGTTACAGCTGTCGCCAAGGACGGAATCCAGCTGATTGCCAAGGCTCGCGTAACAGTGCGTGCCAATATCCGCCAGCTTGTGGGTGGAGCAGGGGAGGACACCATTCTTGCTCGTGTGGGAGAGGGCATTGTGTCGTCGATCGGTTCATCTGAAAGCCACAAACAAGTGCTTGAGAATCCTGATTCCATTTCAAAACTGGTATTGAAGAAGGGTCTTGACTCGGGTACGGCATTTGAGATTCTTTCCATTGATATTGCCGACATTGATATAGGCAAGAACATTGGCGCGACACTGCAAATCGACCAGGCTCAAGCCGACAAGAACATTGCTCAGGCGAAGGCAGAGGAACGCCGTGCCATGGCTATCGCCCTTGAGCAGGAGATGAAAGCCAAGGCCCAGGAGGCTCGTGCCAAAGTGATTGAAGCCGAAGCTGAAGTACCTCTTGCTATGGCTGAAGCTTTCCGCAGCGGTAATCTCGGCATAATGGACTATTACCGCATGAAAAATATGGAAGCCGACACTTCAATGCGTGAGTCGATTGCACGCCCGTCAACTCCAACACAGAAATAGTATCAAACTGTTACAATTCACAAAAATCTGTGGGTGCCGCATCTCACAGATTTTTTGTGGATTGAAATAAAAAACTCAATTCAAATCATGGTTGATTTTAGAGAGATAGCCAAAAACAGCAAGCTTTATAATTTTCACTCACATACACAATTCTGCGATGGCAGAGCCACAATGGAGGAATTTGTGGTAGAGGCTGTAAAGCGAGGATTCACACACTACGGATTCACACCACACTCGCCCATACCATTCTCTTCTCCATGCAATATGAAGCACGAAGATGTGCCTGCCTATATTGCTGATTATAAACGCCTCAAGAATGCTTATGGCGATAGCATCAATCTATTCCTCTCTATGGAAATCGACTACCTTGGAGAACATTGGGGTGCAACCAACAGCTTCTTCGACACGCTTCCGCTCGATTACCGTCTTTCGTCGGTACACTTTATCCCTTCTTTCGTAGATAGCAGCGAAATGGTCGATATCGACGGCAATTTCCTGTCGTTCAGGAAGAAGATGGGTATTTACTTCGGCAACGACATTGAGGCTGTGGTGCGTTCTTTCTATGCTCAATCACTTTCCATGATTGAAGCCGGAGGATTCGACATTATCGGTCATTTCGACAAAATCGGGCACAATGCAGGTCACTTCAGCGAAGGAATTGAGCGCGAGAAGTGGTATATCGAGCTCGTAGAGCAGACTTTCGAGGCAATAATGGACAACAACCTAATCATCGAAGTAAACACTAAGGCACTCAAAGACCACTGTCGCACATTCCCCAATGAGCAGTTCTATTATCTGCTCACAAAATATAGTGCACCGCTGCTAATCAACAGCGATGCACACTACCCTGAACTCATAAATGCCGGTAGAGAAGAAACAATGTCGCTCCTTGCTACCCACGGTATAAATCTATAATTCAGAAAGGACACTTAAAGCCTTTCGCCTGAATATAATCAAGGAACACTTGTGAGAAGTGCTCATTGTTGGCGCGGTTGTAGCGAATGTCGGTAAACACATGTGCAAGCGAAGGCTTTGCGTTCTCCTTCACATACTGTTTGTTCACCTCAAGCGATTCCTTTTCGGCATATATCGACATGATTCTTTCAGAATTATAGTCAGAATACCGCTCATTGTGTAAGATTGCAGCCAATGGCAGCCGTTCGGCCTTTGGTTCGGCATCGGCATTTGCCGGATATCCCACCGAAAGGGTTATAATGGGAACAACCATATCGGGCAGTTCCAACACCCGGGCAATATCAGGCGCATTGTAGGTGGTAGTGCCTAAATAGCAGCAGCCAAGACCATCCATTTCAGCCGCAGTGCAGAATTGCTGGGCGAAAATTGTCACGTCGAGCACTGCACCTAAGAACGACTGGAAATTCCCATAGCAAGGCTCGGCACCCGAAGCCTCGCACCATTTATCAAAGCGGTTGAAATCTGCGCAAAAAGTAAGTACGACAGGGGCATTTGTTACCATCGGTTGATTGAAATGGCACGGAGAAAGCCGTTGTTTCATTTCGCTATCGCGGGTCACAACCACACTATACAGTTGCATACCACCGAGTGTGGGAGCTTGCATGGCTTTTTCGAGCAATGAATTAAGCAACTTTTCATCAATCTCAGCATCTGAGTAGCGACGTATGGTTTTTCTTTTAAGGAAAAAATCTGTATTCATATTTGTGTAGAAATTAATTATTGCCCGAAGTTATACAAATCTCTCCACATTTGCAAGACATTGCTGCGGTCGATGCAACAAATATTCAATATCAATGTGGAGATGGAAAACCTTAATTTTCAAGCCGATAATGTGTGATAATTACTTTTTGGGAAACTTTTTTAACTGCCAATTTGCGCAAACCTCTGAATATCAATTATTTGAAAATTTTTCCAGAAAACTATACAGATTTTTTTGCGTATCTATTTTTTTCGTTTTATATTTGCAAAACAATTCTGAACTTAAAAAACAAACAAAGACTAAAGTGGAAAATAAAACAACTTACACCTATGAAGAAGCCTACAGCGCTTCTTTAAAATATTTCAATGGTGATGAGAGTAAATTAATAACAAAGAAAGCAGTGTGCGAGAGTGCTGGTTTCCCAGTTTTACAAGTTA
>ERZ1032130.351-NODE-351-length-12032-cov-5.374217_pt1 | contig 12032 bp, 12 predicted proteins | sample MGYA00517879_ERZ1032130 | MGnify/ENA primary metagenome ERZ1032130 (study PRJEB33719, sample SAMN04262597) | wastewater metagenome | biome: rural village; feature: animal feces; material: feces | host: Bos taurus | place: El Salvador | collected 2012-01-31 ...
CAAGAATCATTCAGCGTGCATTATCCTTAAAAGCTGCGTTGGAACAGATTCAGATCAGTGTGGAACCAGAGGAGTTGATCGTTGGGAATCGTACGGCAGGGGTCCGCTACGGGGTCGTATTCCCGGAAAGTGGAAGCACATGGGTAGACAAAGAGTTTGAAACATTGCCAACCAGACCACAGGACAGGTTCCATGTGCATCCAGAGGATATTGAGACCTTCCGAAAGGTCATCAAACCATATTGGGAAGGAAAATCCTTAGAGGATGTGTTGAATGAAAGATATGGAAAAGAAATCAATGAAATCGGAAAAGTAGTAAAAATCAATCAGAAGGATCATGCCCAGGGGCATATTTGTCCAAATTGTAAAAAATGGCTCGCTATGGGACCTGCTGGATTGCAGAAAGAAGCCAAGGAAAAATTAAAGACATGCAGCGAGGATAAGAAGGATTTTTATCGAAGTATAGATCTGGTTATGGAAGGAGCCAGAAACTTTATGGTTCGCTATCATGATTTGATTGTAGAGATGGCTTCTCATGAAGCAGATGAGGAAAAGAAAGCGATGATGTTAAAGGTTGCCGAAAATTGTAGAAATTTAAGTATGCGGTCAGCACAGACCTTTCATGAGGCAGTACAATCTATCTGGTTTTTATTTGTCATTCTTCACATGGAATCCAATGCCTCTTCTTTTTCACCAGGACGTTTGGACCAGCATCTGATTTCTTTCTATGAAAAGGATCTGGCCGAAAGAAAACTGACCAGACAGGATGCGTTGGAAATCATAGAGTGTATGTGGTTAAAATTCAATGAAATCGTATATATGAGAAATTCTCATGGAGCAAAATACTTTGCGGGCTTCCCGATTGGATTTAATATTGCCATTGGTGGACAGGATGAGCAGGGAAATGATTATTCTAATGATTTATCCTTCTTATTCTTGGAAGCACAAAAGCATCTTGGACTTCCACAACCAAATTTGTCTGTCAGACTTCATGAAGGAACAGGAGAAGCATTATTAAAGGAAGCAGTACGAACGGTGGCAAAAGGAAGCGGTATGCCTCAGTTCTTTAATGATAAAGCGGTCATTCCGTCTATGATGGAGCTTGGCATCGAAGAAAAGGATGCTCTGGATTATGCGATCGTTGGATGTGTGGAACTGACCACACAGGGAAATAACCTGGGATGGAGCGATTCTGCTATGTTTAACTTGAATAAAGCTCTGGAGGTTACTATGACGGGTGGAAAATGTCTTCTGACAGGAGAACAGATTGCTCCGGATTTTGGAAATATGGAAGACTATCAGACCTTTGAGGAATTAGAAGCTGCATTCCAAAAGCAGATCGATTACTTTATGGATAAGATGATTCTGGCATGTGAAGAAGTGGAAAAGGCTCATATTGACTTATTGCCATCCCCATTTTTATCTGCCTCCATTGACAATTGTATGGAAGAAGGGATGGATGTTACAGCAGGAGGCGCAAAATATAATTTGTCTGGAATCCAGATGATTCAGGTAGCAAATCTGGCAGACAGTTTGGCTGCCATCAAACAGCTGGTATATGATGAAAAGCGGTTAAGTCAGAAGAAATTCTTAGATGCTTTAACGGCAAACTTTGAAGGCTATGAGATTTTTCGTGCTATGATGTTGAATAAGGTACCAAAGTTTGGAAATGATGTGGACTGGGTAGATGCATTGGGAGCAAAATGGGCAGAATATTTTAAGGAACGCCTGCGCACGTTTCAAAATTATCGGAAAGGTCCATATCATACAGGAATGTACACAGTATCTGCTCATGTTCCAATGGGAGAGAATGTAGGAGCAACACCTGATGGACGTTATGCAGGAGAACCTTTGGCAGATGGAGGCATGTCTCCGGTATATGGACGTGATATTACTGGACCGACAGCTGTCTTAAAGTCCGTTTCAAAGCTGGACAAGAACTTAACGACCAATGGGGGACTTTTGAATATGAAGTTCCTTCCAGAATTCTTTAAAAATGAAGCAGGTATCCAGAAATTTGCGAACTTTTTAAGAACCTTTGTGGATCTTGAAATTCCACACATCCAGTTCAATGTTGTTCGCAAGGAAGATTTGATTGCAGCGAAAGAGAATCCGGAACAATACAGAGGACTTACTGTCCGTGTTGCTGGCTATACAGCATATTTTACAGAACTGGCAGATGAGCTTCAAAATGAGATCATTGCCAGAACAAGTTATGGAGATATTTAAGTATGAAGGGGAGAATATTTGATATTCGTCGGTTTTCTACTCATGATGGCGATGGGATTCGTACTACCGTATTTTTAAAAGGATGCCCACTCACTTGTGCATGGTGCCAGAATCCAGAGGGAATTTCTATAAAAAAACGCCCTCTTTATTTTAAAAATCGCTGCATCCACTGTGGTACCTGTGTGGCGAAATGCAAGAACGGTGGAGTAGAACCAAAACTCAAAAAGAGAGTGGTATCGTATGGGAAGTCAATACGAAATCATCCTTGCAGAAGAAGCAGCTTATCATAAAAGGCTTGCTTCTTTTTTTATTGAAAAAAATATAGCTGCAAGAAATCTTCCCTGGTCTTTTCAGCTAATAATAAATGCTGAAACTAAAGAATCTGTAGAGCTCTATGGGAATGTGCACGCAATTATTAAAGAAAATGATACGTACAATGCGCTCATTTTATCAAACAGCACTCCCAAATACAGTTCAAGAGCTTCTTTAAACAAGAATAAACCACAATTTGCACCAGAACTGATCGCTGCATACCTTGGACTTTCTCACATGTTTGGAAAAAATATGAAAGTTTCACTGGTTTATGCTCGACACAAGGAGGACTCTGTTGGTTCTGAATTTCATCCGGCAGCACAATATTTAACTGCAGACTTTTCTAACCTAAGCGAGCAAGAACTAAGAAGCAGATTATTGGAGTACACTTTAAATGGTAAAGAGCCCTTTGACTGTTTAAAATGTGAATTTTTTTCTATTTGTTCCGGAATGCAACTTCCGATAAAAGAAGAGTGCGAAGTTTTCAACGATTCAATCCGTAAAAAACCATGTTTTACGGATAATCAACGAAAAGTCGTAGATTTTCTTGACGGCACATGTGCCGTTTATGCAGTTCCGGGAGCCGGAAAGACCACAACTTTGGTCTATCGCCTACTAAATCTCTTGGATTCTGGAATAGATCCAAAGGAAATTCTATTCATTACCTTCACAAATAAGGCATGTGAAGAGATAAAATCGCGTATCAAAATGCTATTAAACACGGAATTTGAGGAAGAATTGCCGGAAATCTATACCTACAACGGTCTGGGATGGCAGATTCTACGTGATCACAGAGAGATTGTTGGGGATTTAAAGCTTTTAACACCAATCGATGAAAAACAGCTCTTAATAGAATGCATCGATTTTTTTAAGGAACCACTCAAAGGGTATTCCTATCGCTATATTGAAGGTCCTTATGGGTTACTTTCCTCCTTATTAGGGAGTTTTAAGAGATTATCAAATGATGCATCCAAAGAAATATCCAATCTTTATGCAAACGGACATGACCCAGAACAAGTCTTTCGCCTAAAATCAATGTATGAAAATCGGATTATTGAAGAAAAGTACATTGATTTTGACCAGCAAATAACGCTTGCAAGAGACCTTTTATTAGAACATCCAGATATTTTGCAGTCCTATGGCAAGAAGTGGCGCTATATTATGGCTGATGAGTATCAGGATTCCAGTAAAGAAAACGTTGAGCTTCTATATCTGATCGCTGATTCCGGTCAAAAGAATCTCGTCGTAGTAGGTGACACGGACCAATCCATCTATGAATGGCGCAATGGCAGTCCTAAATATCTATTGGAATTTGATAAACATTATCCAAATTGCAAAAAAATCTATATGAACGACAATTTTCGTTCCGTCAGGCAAATTCTGGAAGCATCAAATGTATTAATTTCGAAGAATGAGAATCGAATAGATATGTTCATGGTGGCTCACAAAGACAGCAATGCAATGCCATATCGCATACGTAACTGTTATATAGCACAGATTCCGTCCTTGTTGGAGCTGCTGTTAAAGAAAAATTACTCCTATGGAGATATTGCGATTCTATCAAGGAACAATGCGCCGCTCCATAAAGTGAAGGAAATGCTTGATAAACTTGGGATTGAATCCCTAAGTCCTGCGGATGAATTGGCAAATGAGCCATTCTACATTCTTGTAAAGGACATCTTAGATATGTTTTTCTTAGGTTTTTCATCTACTGACTTTGCATTTTTCCGATACATGCTCATCAGTGGATGTAAACTTCCTGAAAAAAAGGACCCTAACCTGTCATATTATCATAATCTGGTAACATTCTATGATGTTGTACCCATCTTAGCAAATGATACGTTAACGATGCTAACCTACGGTATTGAAGAGGATACAGAAAAGGAAAATGATCCAATCTATTTAGCATTCAAAAGACTCTATTATATTTTTCTTGAATCGTTAAGAATCAAGGAACCTAAAGAGTATCTGCAGCTTTTATTTCGACTATTTCATATAGATAGCGATGCGCCTGCAGTCACTGAGCTTCTTCGCATCATGGATTTTCAGGACTTTCGTACCTTGGAACAATTCTGGGGTTACTTAAATCTCATGGAAGAGTTAAACGACAATCATAAGATAGAGCGAATTCCAACTTCTGAAAAAGTCAATTTGATGACCGCACACAGCAGCAAAGGAAAGGAATTTCCGGTCGTGATCCTTTTGCAAACAGAAGACTATGGTGATACCGAAGAAGAACGTCGTTTATTCTATGTGGCAATGACCAGAGCCAAAAAGTGTTTATTTGCTTTAGAAACTCCCGGAAATGAATGTCATTTCTTGAATGAGATAACAGATTATATGCAGACATTACAATTATCATAGGAAAGGAGAGATACGATGCCAATTTTTTACTTTTCCGGAAAGGAAAACTACTTAAAAAAGCAGGAAATCGAAAAAATTGCTATGAATATGGAGTGTCCGGAACTAAATTTCCTTCATTTCCATGAACTTGATGATACTTTTTACGATTTCATTTTCTCTTTTCCGTTTATTGGGGAGAAGAAGATCGCAGTATTACATTTTTTCCCCGACAATGAAAGATTTCTTTCTGCAGCAAAGAATCTGCCAGAGTTTACAGACATCTATCTTGTTACCGCAGCGATACCTGATCAGCGAAAAAAAAATATAAAGGAACTGATGGGCATTGTTCAAAAAAGAGAATTTGAAAAAATCAATGAACATCTGCTTTATAAATGCATTAGTTCAAGATTGCAACGTTTAGGGTATGAGCAAAAGGAGATTGAACAGGTTAAAGACACCTTGATGGAATGTTTCCATGGATATATTATGCACCACGATATTGATCTGGAGATAGTTCAAAAGCATGTTCAAATGATCGCATTTAGTGGTGCTTTGACAGAAGAAAATATCCGTGCCTTTGCACTGGACAGCGCAGATTTTAGGGCCTATCGCCTATCAAACATGCTATTGTCTTTAGATACTGCTTGTCTTGATTTTGCCAATAAGCTGTTAGTACAGGGTGAAACTGCTATCGGATTATTAAGTTTAGTTGCCTATCAAATCAGAGTATGTTATAAAGCATGTCTTTTCTCTGATGATAATTATCTATCCCTGATAGGCATAAGGAATTACCAGCTTTTTAATGATTTCAAAAAATACAAAGCTGATACATACAAACGCGTATTTCAGGTGCTTATAACTGGAATCAAACGTGTAAAAAAAGGAGAGAAACAGGTATCCATTATGGCTGACTGCCTCATGGAATCACTTGAAATTTTAAAGGAGGAATCACTATGTTAAATTTAATCCACAATATTTTTAGTACAATTACCATTCACATGGCTGACTTTTTCAACCAGCTCTTTATTGAGCCATCAAAAGTGTTGCTGCAGCTTACTGCGGAGTACTTTTCACAGGCAAATTACAGCTTTGTCTCTATCCTTGGCATAATCGTAGCTTTTCTTTTGTTTGCACAGGCTGCAAAGGGCGCATATTCTCTTATCCTGGCAGCGATTCAACATATTATTTTGAATTATAAAGCAAAAAAACGTAGAGAAATCAATGCAATCAAGGCTCGCGAACGCAAAAAACTAGAAGAGCGTCTTGCCTATGAACAAGAATTTGAGGAACTCTACAGTAAATATGCAAATTAAATTACATAGTAAACATGATTTTGGCGTCGGGAGGTATTGTTCCGGCGCCATTTTAGATGGGAGGAACACATTATGTGGAAAATAAGAGTCGTATATTCGGACAATTCAAAAGCAACAATAACCGGAAAGCACAAAGATATCAGCCTTAACTTGGCAGAGAAATATTATCAGGAATTTGTCTTTGGAAAAATCTGTACTGCTACCTATCAACAATATCCTATGAAGTCTCATCAGAAAATGACACTCTTGGAGAAAATAGAAGCACTGGAGAAGGAAGCAATAAGCGGATATGGATATTAAGGAACTTGCACAAACCATTTATAATTTGTGCTGTGATATGGATTATCAAGATTATGCAGAGACTAAGGACAAAGATGTCAATGCGCTCGAAACGGAGTTGCTATTCTTAAAAGAAAACGGATATGAAACACTCATTTCTGCACTCGATATTTTAACGAATATATATATTGGTCTTTGATATTTCATTTCTTTTATATTCTTTCATATTATGCTATAATTAAAGCGTACCATTTAAAAGGAAATGAGGAAATTAAATTATGAATTATGAATTAAGACATTTTAATACACCCCTTCTTCGTTTTCAAGCAACTGAAGACAGTAGTACTCCAGAAATTACCATTTTATGGTACAGTGAAGAACATAAGGAACTGCTTCCTTTAGACTTACAGTTAACAAGTGATGGCATCTCAAAATGGCTGAAGCATCGAACAATACCAAAAAATCGTGCATATGTGCATAATTTTTTAAGCAAATGTGGACTTAATGCCAACAGACCAATGAACATTATCAAAGTTTCAAAAGGTCTGTCATTAAATGACTGCTATTGGATTGTTGAAGAAAACTTTGAAGGAAGTTTTGAAAAATACAATTTATATGATAATCGTTTCAGTAAAATCCTTGCATTAATCGCATTTACTGGTTATGGAAGTAGTATTCGCACATCGCTTGCTTCCTGCCCTGAATTTACGACCAACGGAATGCTTCCGAAATGTTGGAGAAGACAAGACGGAACCATTAAACTATACAAAGGTGGAACATCTGGAGCATCTAATACCGGGAAAGAACCATATTCTGAATATTACGCAGCTCAAGTGGCAAAAACACTTGGCATCCAGGCTATTGATTACAATCTTTCAATGTGGAATGGTGAACTGTGCTCCACATGTGAACTGTTCACTACAAAGGAATATTCTTTCCTACCGGTAGGAAGAATCGTTACTTCAGGTGGGATGAACGCAGTATATGAGTTTTATGAAACACTCGGACCTGAATTTGTTCGTGCTTTAAACGACATGTATGTATTTGATGCTATTATCTGCAATACTGATCGTCACTTTGGAAATTTCGGCTTTTTAGTAGACAATCACACGAATAAAATTGTTGCGCCAGCACCATTATTTGATCATGGAAATTCACTATTCAATTATGCAGGTAATGAGGATTTTGAATCCATGGATACATTGCAAACATATGTCGATACATTATTGCCATGTGTATATGACGATTTTATTGGTACGGCCAAAAAAGTATTGACCGCTGAGCATAGAAGCGGGCTTCGTAAATTATTAAATTTTAAATTCAAAAAACATTCAAGATACAATCTTCCAAAAGAACGATTGATATTAATCGAAAAACAAATACAAAAAAGAGCTCAGAAATTACTAGATTAGATGCAATATAGCTTTTATTTCTAATGAATGACTACATTATTTCACAATAAAGCAATTGGAAATATAGAGAATATCTGATAACATCATTAGAATAGCCTCTTCGCCCGTATTGGCGAAGGGGCTTTCTTTTTCTCCCTTTTCAGAATTGTGTGTCTGGGTGAAATGCCTGTATAATTCTGTATTTTTGATGTATAAATCTACATCAAAGCAATTTCAAAAGCGATTCGGTTTGTAGTTGCTCCAAAGCAATATAAAAATTGATAAATTTGCTTAGGCTTGTTCCAAAGGTGGGATGAGCCTATTTTTCTGCAGTAAGGTGTATAATAGTAAAATTTAATTTTAAGGTTTTATGAAGTATGTTTTCAAAGATACTTCATCGTGGTAAAATTAAAGTAAACATTAATAGGAGGTACATTATTGTGAAAAAATGGAACATAGATTATAAAGGCAATAATATTCGAGTAGAAAACAAATGGAGTGGAGAAAAACTGTATATCAATGAGAAATTGCATGATGAAGGAATAGGACTAACATCTCGTTCTAAATTAATTGGGAAATTACCAGATGGGAAGTTAGTAAAGGTTTGCATTGGAGGTTCTTGGGGCTTACATTGTGTGATTTTCGTTGATGATGAAGAGATATTAAGAGCTTAGTTTAAAAATATTGCAAACAGAATATATTTAAAGGCTACCCAGTCAAATGATTGGATAGCCTTTTTGTATGCTCCAAAACCTAAAATGCATTTTCAGCCTATTGCGTAACAGTTTGTAGTATGAAAAACCTGAATAGCAAATCGCTCAAATCGACCAAACACTTAGCGAAAGTATAAATATTCATCAAATTCTCTGATAATAGCGTTAGACACACTTTTCAGAAAAGGGAGTTCTTTTTTTGCAATTTCATGCGTTGAATTACCATCAAATACACTTTATAATATAGATATGTTTCAAGACGGGAGTTCAGATTATGGGGAAAATTAATTGTAGAGGACATCTAAATCGAGTCAACCTTTGTAAAATTTATGATATAATGCCTGCTTTTCGCGTAAAACTATTGAAGGGGATTTTTTCTTCAGATGCTGGGGGAAAAATAACTGACGAACTCTATATTTTTTCTGCCTATGATAAAGAGACCGGTGAATATTATGATAAAATCACCTGTGGCGAACCAACCGCCAGAGATTTCTTATTAATCACAGGAGAGAAGCGCCCTGAACTCTTTAATATGTTAAAACCGGTCAAAAAAACAACCTCTACATCTGAGAAAAGATCGACCGAAAAGAAAATATCCGAAAAAAAGACCTCTGCACCTAACGTGCAGTCTGATACAATCAACTGGCATCCCGTCAATCGGGCACTTTACGAGGGAATCATGGTTTTAATTCTCGTCTGGCAGGATACGAATGGTGATAGTTTGCTTTTTAGGGAGTTACGCAAATGCATTAAATATCCGGACCGTTATCCATTTCCAGACAGACTGATCCGTTTTAACTCGATTGTATCTAAAGACCATAGAAAAACACTCGCCAATATTTTAAAATCACTTGAAACAGCTGGCAATGACCTGAAAGATTTTGACCTTGAAATACTTCATGATGCAGTTCTAAGAGCCGGTGTTAAGTCATACATCATGTAAAAAAGGAGAGTAGTGCCTTGCAGCCAATACTGGAGAAAGTACTTCAAAATACCCTTTCAAATGAACAGAAGTTAAAAGCTCTGTTTATGAGAGATGATGAACCAAATTACTACCTATATGCCTGGATAGAAAATGATGAAGTTATCAAACTGGGCTATGGAAAAGATACTGATTATCGTGAACACAAGCCAAATGAAAATACCCTTGAAGGATTATTACATCCTGTCTGTAGTTTCCCTTATGAGGGTCTGACGGAGAAAGAGGCTTATGTTCTTTACATATATGAAAGCAACAAATTCCAACGACTTGGATATAAAAATATGGACGACTTTGGTCTATGGACCGAAGAAATATAGCAAAACCAAAGGAGAGCAGTGGCATGAAACATGCAATCAATCCCAAATACAATACCGTAAACCTCAAAGATATTGAATATCAGTTGGATAAAATAACTCTCTACACAGAAATCATTAACAATTCGCCAGATTACAATAAAGTAGAGCATGCTCTAACTCGTATTTTGGACTCCATTGATTATATATTGGCATGCGATGATATGGATCTTGCTGAACTTGGAGTAGAAAAAGAGGGACTTCCGGAACACCGACAGTTCATCGCAGAGAACCGGGACCTGATTCTTTCTCAGGTATGCAATAGAAACTAAAATTGGGGAGAAACATCTGAATGAAAGAAAAGACTTTTAGCATCATCGAACGTAATAAAAAGACTATTCATGGAGTAATCTGGTTGCCAGACACTGAAATCAAAGCAATTTTGCAGATCACTCACGGTATGACAGAGCATATCTATCGCTACAAAGAATTCGCGACAACACTTTGTTTGCATGGAATCGCTATTGCAGGTTTTGATTTGCCTGGCCATGGAAGGAATTTATCATCATCAAACATTGCTTCCTTTGGAAAGAACGGTTGGCAATCTGCTTTGGAAAACATCCATGATTTTTCCAATTATCTGCAGCATAACTATCCGAACATTCAAAAATACATTCTTGGTTTTTCCTTAGGCTCTTTTTTAGTACGAGAATACTTAAATAAATATGAGCACATCTTCTCTGGTGCTGTCATTGCTGGAACCGGTCATCAACCAGCATTAGTTCTTTCAATTATGATGTCAATTGTAAAAAGGCAAATAGATGCTAATGGATTCGATAACTCTACGCCATTGGTTAAAAAGCTTTCATTTGATACCTATAATAACAAATTTAAACCAACTTCTACGGATTTTGATTGGCTTTGTTCAGATGAAAAACAGTTACATGACTATATTAACGATAAATATTGCGCAAACGCTATTTCCTCTGGATTATTCTGGCAGTTATTAAGTTCCATGAAATATACCGGGGCAAAGTCTGCTTATTCAAAATGGGATAAACAGTTACCGATTCTTCTGATATCCGGAGGCAAAGATCCTGTTGGGGACTTTTGTAAAGGAATCCTTCGAGTAGAAAAGAGTATGAGAGCAGCAGGTATTTTTAATGTGTCTGCTCATATCCTTCCAAATGCTCGCCATGATATATTCCATGAAGTTTCATCTGGCTGTTCAAAACAACTCACAAAAATAATAATTGATTGGATAGAATAAATATGGGGAAAAATACTTTTATGAAGAAGGGATGTGTCATGCTTTAGGTTATAAGGGACAATATCCTGTCTTTTATGAGCCTATTGGTGAAAATACGTATAAAAGATGCTGCATGGGCTGCAGTATGATAGAAGATGGGCGTTGCAACATCCATACAGACTGTGAAATACTGCAAAATGCACCTGAACAAATGCCTTATAGTTGGCAATTAAGAGATAAGAAAATGTCGTAAAATATGAATAACCAGAAATTATGCCTCCAACTAAAAGCTGGAGGCATTATATCGTTTATTCTTCAATTATTTCTGCATCTACTGCGTTTTTCTTAACGGATTCTACGCCATTTATGCAATTTGCATGAGTTGTATATCCTTCACCAGTAGCAATTACCTGACCGTTTGTGGCTTTAAGGCGGAAGCGGAATTCACCGGCTTTGTCTGTATAAATTTCAAATTTTGGATGCTTTTCTGTTGCGAAGCCTTCTTTTGTCTGATCTTCAACAGCTGCTACAGGAGCATTCTTTGCAACACTTTCAATACCTTTTTTACATGCAGCATCTGAAGCATATACTTCTGAAGTTGCGATTACCTGACCATTTGTTGCTTTTAAATCAAATTTCACACCTGTATTAGTTTTTCTGATTATGAATTTACCCATAGTTTTATCCCCCAATAAAATTATTTGTATAACAAAATATTACTAAATTTTTTATCATTTTTCGATAATTGTCTGACAATTTTAGTTTATTATAGAAAAAACCATGAGAGAAGAGTTGTAGAAAAATTCTTACATAATTACAATCATATAAAAACATTTAATTTATAGACTAATAATGATACTATAAACATACAGATAAATTCTTTAGGTTAGAATCGATGATGGGGTAAACGAAAAAGCAGTTTTGGCATT
>ERZ1032130.352-NODE-352-length-11952-cov-6.020509_pt1 | contig 11952 bp, 11 predicted proteins | sample MGYA00517879_ERZ1032130 | MGnify/ENA primary metagenome ERZ1032130 (study PRJEB33719, sample SAMN04262597) | wastewater metagenome | biome: rural village; feature: animal feces; material: feces | host: Bos taurus | place: El Salvador | collected 2012-01-31 ...
ATAAGGTAAAGCCATCAATTCCCGGCATCATTACATCTAAAATCGCCAAATCTATATTGCTGTTTTTCTCTATCTCATTCAAAGCTGCCCCTGAATCATAATGCTTTATTGTCTGATATCCTTCATTTTTCAGTACAACTTCGACTAAATCCGCAATTTCTTTTTCATCATCCACAATAAGAATACACAAAATAATCACTCTCCCTAAATATCTGTGCCTATTATAGCATAGTTAAATACTCTATTATCTTAAGATTTTCTTACAAAATGGCCAAGGAGCCGAGATACACTAAGCATATCTCGGCTCCGTAAAAAAGGGAACACTTGCGTGTTCCCTCTAAATTACATTCAACTGATTATAATGTATTAGCGTTATCTACAACTTTCTGAATAGCTGCTGCTGCGTCTTCAGGAAGTGCATCGTAACCGTCCTGTTTTGTATTTAAACCAAGAACGTTGTTTAATCTATCCATCATACGAGCTTTTAACTGTTCTGTGTATTCTTTGTCTGAAAGGTCAGGAACAAATCCTTCCCATTCCATAATTTCGATATCTTCGAAAGGTCCCCACTGTTTGAATTCAGCTTTTCCTTCAACGATTGCTTCAAGAACACCTAATGTGTCTTTAGGCTGGATTTTCTTGCCCATAAAGTCACCTGTGTTTACGATGTAGCAATCTACATCTTTTTCTTCAACTAATTTCTTAAATTTAGCATAGTCATTAGCTAAAGGATATGTTCTGAATGGGTTAGCATAAGGAACGATACGAAGAGCGTTCAAGTCTGTACCTGCTGCAACACGTTCTGCTGTAGAAGTTTTTGTAGCAAGTGTAGCACCCATAACTGATGCTAAAGAAGCACCTTTAAGTTTTACTACTGGTGGAATTGTAGGGTCTTTCATAATCCAGAAAATAGCATTTACAGGTGAGTCAATCTTATCTACACGGTTTGGAGACCATAATTTAGATTTGATTGCACGGCCGTTACCATTTCTGATATCTTCAGTTACTAACTGAATCTTGCCTTCTTCATCCAATGTACAAGAGCAGTTCTGAGCTGATAATAAGTATTTGTTATCTGCACAGCCTGTAGGATAATCTGCTGTTTTATCAAAGTATGTAGGTTCAAGTGCTACTGATGCACATGTATCTGTGTTGATGATGAAGGCATCATCGTGAAGAACTTTGATTGCAGGATATTTATCACCATGTTTCGCATGTGTAAGTGTAGATTTACCTGAACCTGATAAACCGTATACAGATGCAACGAATTTAGAACCGTCTTCTAATGTGTATTCTTTCTGACCGCCGTGGCATGATGCATATCCATTTCTGTTAGCAATAGCCCAAGCCATTGTCAATGTACCTTTTTTGTGTTCACCAAAGTATCTCATACCAAGGATAGCTGCACAGTTTTCTTCTGTATCGAAGTAGCAAAGTGTAAGCGGATCGCTTAAGCAGCTATAATCAACGTCAGGACGGTTGCCCGGCATCCACTGTGGATCAGAGAAGATGTAGATATCAGCTTCGTTTCCATCACCAACAGGTTTAGAAACTTTGTACATTTTTACATATTCATCTGACATATACTGGAAGTTTAACATCCAGTTGTATAAGATGTTTTCTTCGCCTTCCGGAATAAGAAGGTGAGCTTTTACCATAAATTCCGGATCAAGACCTACGAAACATTCTGCGTGGTACATTGTTTTCCAGCGTGTTTCATAAACTGCATCCATAACTACTTTGTCAAGTTTTACCGCATCAACGCCCGGCTGGCCTTTGATACGACGAGCTGCTGCGTAACGACCTGTTACTGCACCATCGTTAAATAAAAGAACTTTTGCATCTTTTTCAAGACCGAATTCTTCTCCTCTGTATACAGGCATATCAGTTACAACTGTACCCGGTGAGTTTTTAGCTAATTCATAAGCTTCTTTTAATGTGTTCACTTTAACTACATTATTGCCATAAAATGCAGCTTCAATGATAGAACGTGTTTTGGAAAAACCAACTTTTCCGGCACCAATTTCGCTAATTGGATAATACGCTTTTGTTGACATATAAATTGTCCTCCTTAAGTGATTATATTCAGAATGCTATGGAATTTATCTTCCCTGCATTACTTTTGTGATTGTGTATAGCACATCAAATATATTATTGCAAAATGCCCTCTAAAAGTCAATAAAAACTATCGACGTTTTTCGTATTTTCTTTCAGCCAGCATCGCTCCTCTTCCGACAGATACGGACCGACTTTTTCATAGACCTGTCTGTGGTATTCATTCAGATTGTCCTTGGTTCTTTCATCCAGACACTTTATATCTATCAATTCTAAATCTATCGGTACAAAAGTGAGCATTTCAAATTTCATAAACTGTCCGTCTTCATTTTCAAACTCCCTCTGTACCAAAAGCACATTTTCCGTACGGATACCATATTGTCCCGCTATATACACACCGGGTTCATCTGTGACAAGCATCCCTTCTTCCAAAACTGCTTCGCTCGCACTTTCAATATAGCGATAGCGGATATTTTGAGGTCCCTCGTGTACATTTAAAATATACCCTACGCCATGACCGGTTCCGCATTTATAATCCATCCCGATTTCCCATAACGGCCCTCTTGCCAGAATATCTAAATTTCTTCCGGTACAACCGTACATAAACCTTGCATTTGCCAAAGAAAGCATTCCCTCTGCCACCTTTGTAAAATGCACTTTCATTTCTTCCGTCACCGTTCCCATTGCGATGGTTCTTGTCACATCGGTTGTCGCCCCAAGATACTGTCCACCAGAGTCAACAAGTAGCATTCCTTCATTTTTCAATAAAGCACAATTCTCCTTTGTTGCTTCATAATGCATCATTGCGGCATTTTCGCCATAGGCGCTGATTGTGGTAAAGGATTTATCCAAATAGCCCGGAATTTCTTCCCGGAGACTATCCATAAGAAGCATTGCATCGTACTCTGTCATTGCTTTTCCTTGAGAAATGCGTTCACGCTCTTTTTTCATTTTGTAGATAAATTTTGTTACTGCCACACTGTCTTTTAAATAAAATTCTCTGATATTATTAAGTTCCGTTTCATTCTTAACGGCCTTCATAAGTTCTGTAGGGTTAGAATACAAATATAATTTATCCTCTTCAAAACATTTGTAAACCGCATAAGGAGTACTGTTTTCACAAAGCCAGATTTTTTCGCCTAAATTCAGCGTTTTTAAGCTGTCGAGGAAAGAATTATAAGGCTTTAAGACAAATCCATCTTTTTGCGCCTTTACAAGCAATTCTGCATTAATCACCTGCTCTCCCACAAACAAATAGGTATCTGTCATTGTGATGATTGCAAAACTGAAAGCTACCGGATTACATTCCACGTCTTTTCCGCGTATATTAAAAAGCCACATAATATCATCCAGCTTGCTTAAAACAAGTGCACAAACACCTGCCTCTTTCAGCTTATCCCTGACTTCATCGAGTTTTTCAGACGTAGTTTTTCCAAACAATCCGATTTCATCTTCCGGGACAATCACTTCATTCTGTTTAAATGTAGGTCTGTCAATCCAAAGTGCATCTGCCAAATCTTCTTTATAAGAAAAATTCACAGTTTTAGAAGCAAGCACCTCTTCCAGTTTTCTGCCAAAAACGGCAGTTACAACCTTTCCATCAAAGCCGATAGTCTCCCCTTCGCCAATGTGCTCTTTCAGATATTCACCTATCGTCGGCACATTTTTCTCTCCCATTTTCTGCAAAAAAATGCCGGTGCCATCCAGTTCTTTTTCTGCCTGAATAAAATATCTGCCATCCGTCCAAAGACAAGTTTCAACAGGTCCTACCAGTAATGTACCGTTAGAACCTGTAAAACCAGAAAAAAACTCTCTGACCTTGAAATATTCACTGACATACTCCGAACCGTGATAATCACCGGTTGGTATGAGATAATAATCCATATTTTTTTGTTTCATAAGCGTTTTTAACGCATTCAGTCTTTTTACAACACTTTCACTGTTCATAAATTAATATCCTTTTGCCACTTCTCCTTTAAAAAGTGCCACTGCTTTTGATGTTCCGATTCTGTCACACCCTGCGTTCAAGAAATTTTCCAAATCTTCGATGTTGCTGACGCCACCTGCCGCTTTGATTTTCACGTTTGGACCAATGTTTTCTTTCATTAAAAGCACATCTTCCATAGTGGCACCGCCTGTACCAAAGCCTGTAGAGGTTTTGATGTAATCCGCGCCTGCATTCGTTACCGCTTTACACATAGCGATTTTTTCTTCCTTGGATAAATAACAGGTTTCAATAATGACTTTCAAAATTTTATCACCGCATGTGGCTTTTAAGGTTTTAATTTCTTCTTCCACCGCATCATAAAGACCATTTTTCACATCGCTGATATTGATTACCATATCAATTTCGCTTGCACCGTCTTCAATGGCTTTTTTTGTTTCCGCCACTTTTGCTTCTGTGTTGGCATATCCAAGCGGAAAACCGACTACTGTACAGATATTGAGAGAATCCTGATAAGCATCTTTTACCCTTTTTACATAACAGGATGGTATGCAAACAGAAGCTGTTTTATACAAAACAGCTTCATCACATAACATTTTAATATCTCCCCAAGTAGCAAAAGCCTTTAATTGTGTATGGTCTATATGGCTTAACATTTCCTGGTTTGTCATTTTTATACTCCTAAAAATTCTTTTACTACGGTCGGCATTTCGTCTACTTCACATTCTTTTGTGTGTAATACCGGTGCCGTTCTGATTTCTTCGATTGCATTCGGAACTTTTACATTTGCAAGTTTTGATAATTCATCTACTAAAGTAAAATCTTCCATAGCTTCGTATTTTTCATCAATTGCGTTCATAACGCTTCTTGTGAATTTGAATGGACTGGCTGTAGATGCAATCACAGTTTTCTTTTCATCCTTTGTAGCTTCTTTGTACTGGTTGTATGCACAGGCTGCTACTGCTGTATGTGTATCAATTACATAGCCGCATTTTTCATACAATGCTTTGATTGTATCTGCAGTCTGTTCTTCTGTCGCATAGAAACCAACAAAATCAGCTAATTTTTCTTTCATATCATCAGTAATTTCATATTTGCCTTCTGTATTCAAAGCCTGCATAAGTGCTTTGTTTTTATCAGAATCTTCCCCTGCAATTTTGTAAATAAGTCTTTCAAGGTTACTTGAAATCAAAATATCCATTGAAGGAGATGTTGTTAAAATGAACTCTCTGTTTTTGTTATATTCACCTGTTGCAAAGAAATCAAACAAAACTTTGTTGTCATTCGATGCACAGATAAGCTTTGCAATCGGTAAGCCCATATTTTTTGCATAGTAAGCAGCTAAAATGTTACCGAAGTTACCTGTCGGAACTACAACGTTGATTGCTTCACCATCTGCAATTTTGCCTTCCTTTAACAAGGTTGCATATGCATATACATAGTAAACAATCTGAGGCACCAAGCGTCCGATATTGATTGAGTTGGCTGATGAGAACTGATAGCCTTTCGCAGCCAGTTCTTTTTCTAATTCTTTATCCGCAAACATTTTCTTAACGCCTGTCTGGGCATCATCAAAGTTACCGTGAATTCCCACTACGTGAGTATTGGCACCTTTTTGTGTAACCATCTGTTTTTCCTGAATAGGGCTAACCCCGTTCTTTGGATAAAATACAACAATTTTTGTGCCTTCTACGCCTGCAAAACCGGCAAGTGCCGCTTTCCCTGTATCACCGGATGTAGCAGTCAAAATAACGATGTCATTCTGTACGTTATTTTTTCTTGCAGAAGTAATCATAAGGTGTGGCAAAATAGAAAGCGCCATATCCTTGAATGCAATCGTTGCACCATGGAATAATTCCAGGTAATATGCACCGTCTGCTTCTACCATTGGTGCAATTTCTTCTGTATCGAATTTTTCATCGTAAGCCGAATTGATACAATGTTCCAATTCTTCCTTGGTGAAATCTGTTAAATATGATTTTAATACTTCATAAGCCACTTCTTTGTAGCTCATTTCTGACAATTCTTTTAAGCTTTTTGTAAGTGTCGGAATCGTCACCGGAACAAACAAACCGCCTTCGTCAGAAAGACCTTTCAAAATTGCCTGTGAAGCTGTCACTTTTTCTTCTTTGTTTCTTGTACTTTGGTAAAAAACTTCCATAATGAACCTCTTTTCTATTGTGGACTAATGTGTTTAGTCATTATTTTTATTATAATGGAAATAAAAAACAATTCCTAGACAATATACCACATTGAAAAGAGGAAATCAACACTTCTTTACTTTAATTCGTTAAAATATTTATCCGTAAAAGTTATGTCCGCCGTGACTGTATAACAATGTCAGTTTATTGTGAAACCATTCCAGTTTTTCAGGGTCTGCATATTTTTCCGAAACAAAATAAAGTGCTCCGTCGGATAAATCTTCTCCCATAAGGGCCCTCTCTACTGCTGCGCATGTTTCGTCACTTACACAGACAGAATCGTATCTTCCGTTTCCGATAGGTGAAAACTGATAGCATCCGCCTTCCTGTTGAAAAACCACTTCTTCAACGGTATCCGGGAACTTACTACTTTCCACACGATTTAAAACCACATTGGCAACCAGAAGTTTTCCCGTTTCATCCTCACCGCCTGCTTCTGCTTCCACGATACGAAGCAGTACTTCGTAATCCTTGTCCGATATGTCGTAAACCCACAAATCCCTGACACAGGAGGAAACCTCAATTTCCCGCTTACTGCTGGCGACCTCTCTATTTAATTTTGTAACTTTTTTTACGGAGGTATCCTCAAACAGTTCCGAAACCTGATAGCTTCCTACATCCGTATTCATCATATCAATTAATTCTGTTCCTTTTACACAGATAAAAGCCAAAAGGAACACAAGACCTGTCAAAAATAACAAATAACTTTTCTTATAATACATTTTTTTCATTCCTTCCTAATCTTTATTGTATGTACAAATCAGGAAGAATATGTCCAAAAATATTTGTTAATTGCATTTATTCGTGTTATGATTTTTTCAGATAATGATAAAATCTGATATAAAGGGACAAAATGAGATATTTTGTTAAAAAGCATCTGCCACTATCGTGGCGGATGAAAATGCAGAAAATCTCAACGGAAAATACATTTTCCGTTGGAGTTTTTTGCATTTTTACACGCTGCAAAGCAGCGATACTTTTTAACATAACTATCCCAACTATGGTGCATTATGGCTAAAAATTTACCGGGAGTTTATACCGCTACGAAAAAAGACGGAACCACGTATTATCGTGCTTCCTTGACATATCGAAATAAACATATCAGTTTAGGCAGCTATGATACTGCCGTTATTGCAAATCAGGCTTATTTGGAAGGGCTCGAATTGTTAACCAATGTTTCATTGGCAATTGACAATTACTTTTCTTCCAAAACTTTGAAGTTTGAAAAATGGGTAAGTCTTGTTAATTTCCGCGACAATGACCTGTATCTTGCCAACCCGATTTATATAAGACCCAAGTTTTTTTACTATTATCTTTCACCAACTGATGTATATACCTTTGATACAGACGATTTATTTTATTACTCCTCTCACAAAATTATGAAACGAGGAGGTCATTTATTTGTATCGGATTATGGTATGCAGACCAATATCCAGAATCGTTATGGCATCAAAAGCTATGCTGTCTGTGGCAGGGATTATAATTTTATCAACGGAAATGACCACGACTGGCGATATGAAAATATTGAAATCATTAACCGTTACAACGGCGTGACAAAAATAACAAAGAAAAATCTGCCTTTTTATCAGGCAAAAATTCATATAAACGGCAATTATTTAATCGGAACATATGAAACAGAAGCTGAAGCTGCCATTGCCTACAATAAAGCAATTGACACCCTAAAAAAAGCGGGATGTAACAAAAATTACACCCCGAATTTCCTCGATTTATCAAGCAGTCAATATGCTGTTATTTATGATGCTGTTCCGATTTCCAAAAAGCTTTCGGAGCTTATTTTTCCGTATAATCAATAAAACTTATGTTAAAACTTACATTGCCACTGATTCCGTCTACAGTTCCACTTTTGTTGTATTGCCACATAGAAAACTGGTACGGATAATCCGGTAAGTCTCCTTCCTGAGATAACCAGATATCATAGGTTGTAAGTTTTGACAAATCCACTTTCGTCAGCAGCCATTCTTTATCTCCGTGAATCATCGGAATGTAACCTGCTGCTTTGATTGTATCTAAAAATGCAATGGTTATATCCGTTCTTTCTTCCTTGGTAAGTGCGCTCGTTCGGCTACCGTCATTCAAAATTGTCTCCATTTCAAAAACAATCGGGTAATCTATCTTATAGGCACCAATCTGGGTAATTACCATATTGGCTTCTTCCACCGCTTCTTCTTTGGTAGTTGCCTGAGATGAAAAATACAGTCCCACGTGCAGGGAAGCATCCGTAGCACCCTTAATATTATCTACATAATACTCATCCAGAACAAGCTGACCCGTACTATATCCTCTCGCGCCCACACGGAGCATTACGAAATCCACTCCTGCTTTGACAAGTTTATTATAATCAATATACCCTTGTGTTTTAGAAATATCCAAGCCAAAATAAGACGTCCTGGTTCCGTCCACATAATACTTCATCACACCCGACTGTGACACCATTTTCGTGTAATCGTACGTATTTTTCGGAAGCTGCTGATTGATTAACACCCATTTCTCCGTTCCATCCGCATAAATAATCTTCGTATGCTTTCCGTCCGTAGATGGGTCGTTTTTATCTTTGTTTTCATCTTCCTTGATTTCTTCATCATCTTCTTCATCCAAATCCTCAGACTCATCATCTTCTGGATACATACCCCAGAAATCCAAATCATCCGACACCAAATTACTTTTTGTATTGGATTCATTGCCCTGGGTTTCGTTTTCCGCAACATTTGTCTTGTCATTTGTGCCGGTATTCTGTGCTTTCTGCGGTTTTGCATTTAAAATCATCATCACTGCAAAAAGTAGCACAATAAAGGTACATACTCCTGCAAACATATATACAACCGGTTTTCCGGTATTCTGCTCTTCATAATCTTCCGGTAATCTCATATTTTCACTTCTTCCTAACTGTGGTAAAATCATTTTGATTATATTTAATTTAACACGAATTATGTGTTTGCGCAATGAGGTGAAAAATGAAAAAATACAGACTTCTATGTATCCTTATATGTATGATGTGTTTTTTATTTCAAGGCTGTAGCCGTAATGCTACACCCATATCAAAATCCGGCATCTATTTTGATACGGTTATCACAATTACCTTATATGGAAATGAACATTACGAATTATTGGACGAATGCTTTCAAATTGCCCAAAAATACGAAAATCTCTTTAGTAAAACTGTCGAGACTTCTGACGTGTATAAAATCAATCATAGCGGTGGCGAGGCAACCATTGTGGACAGTGAAACCATCTATCTGCTGGAAAAGGCTATTTCTTACGCCCAAATGACAGATGGTGCCATTGACCCTACCATTCTCCCACTTTCTGACTTGTGGAATTTTGGTGTAAACGAAACCGTACCTTCTTCAGCTGATATAGCTTCTGCCTTATCCTATGTCGGCTATGAAAATGTACTTATCGAGAAAGAAGCCTCTTCCGTCACCTTGAAAAATCCAAATGCAGGCATTGATTTAGGCTTTATTGCCAAAGGCTATATAGCAGATAAAATGAAAGAATTCCTGCTTTCCAAAGGCGTAGAAAATGCCTTAATTAATTTAGGTGGAAACATCCTGTGCGTTGGAAACAAACCTGATGGAAGCGGGTTTGTGCTTGGTATTCAGGAGCCCTTTTCACAAGGTGAATTCTCCATTCCTAACGTGTTGGTAACGGATAAAAGTCTTGTAACATCAGGAGTCTATGAACGCTGTTTTTATAAGGATGACGTATTATATCATCATATTTTAGATACAAAAACGGGTTACCCTATAAACAATGGACTTTGGAGTGTGACCATCTTATCGGATTCATCTATGGAAGGCGATGCCTACTCTACTATCTGTATGTGTTTGGGATTTGATGATGCTCTAAAGCTGATTGAAAAAACAGAAGGTATGGAAGCTTTGTTTATTACCGAAGACATGAAATTGTATTATAGTAGTGGGTTTCCAAGATAATAAAAAAGGGCTGTCGCTTTAAAAAATAAAAATTCCTAAAGCGTCGGCCCCCTTTTTCTTACCATTGTCTATCGACTTTCTACAAAACCCGAATCAAAAATATCTTAAGCACCACCGATGGCTTAAACATTTTTCTCCAAGAAACAAGTAAAAAAACAAATAATGCAACCATCGAAAGCCAAATAAAAAAAAACATCATATCAGGCCTTATAAACGCCATAGCCAAGAGTATGACAAATAATATGGCGCTGATGATTGTTACGAGTATTTCTAAAAAATATGCTTTAGTCATCTCCCGCTTTGCACTGACACCCTTTTCATCAAAGCTTAATAACCATTTTTGTTCACTGTATTTTTTTCTAAATTTTTTAATTTTCAAAATCGCCTGATATTCTGAATTGTCTTTTACTATATGCAACTCGTCTTTATCCGACGGTTTCATTTTTGCACTTGCATCAAATAAAACCTGCGCCTCTTTTTTATCTTTTAAAGCCATATATTCAACAAACATAGTTAGTCCTCTTCTGCTCTACTCAATTACTACAACATCTGCCATTTCATAACGAACAACCTTCGATAAATCCGAAATGGTAACTTCCACCTGAAAACCGATTTTTCCACCGCTAAATAAAATAGTATCAAAATCAGCCGCAGATGCATCAATAACGGTACGGAACTGTTTTTTCATACCAATTGGCGAACAACCGCCGTGAATGTAGCCTGTTAAAGGTAACAATTCCTTGGACTTAATCATGGCAATACTCTTTTCACCTACTGCTTTTGCTGCTTTCTTAAGGTCCAGTTCCTTGTGTACAGGAATCATAAAAACATAGTTTATTTTTGTCGCTCCCACAGTCACCAGAGTTTTAAACACCTGATTTGGATTTTCTCCCAGAACCTCAGCCACTTCCACACCGCTTATCGCTTCTGTATTAGAATATTCATAACTTTTGTAATTAATTTTCTTTTGTTCCAATATGCGCATTACATTGGTTTTTTCTACTTTTGACATTTTATTTACTCCGCATTTCTACCCATTTTTCGATGGCTTTTACCACTTCATCCAGTTCTACGGAACCGCCTGCATATCCCCAGCAATGATTATCACTTCGAAGTTGTAATAAGATTCTGCCCTCATTATCTTCCACAATCACACTTGCTCCCACCTGTAACAATGGTCTGTGCCCTACAATTTTACGCAAATCCATAATATAATCAGACATAATATCTCTCCATCAATCGTTTTCCAGAAGTTCATTTTGTATAAGCTTCAAAACTCTATTTTCACGCTCAACCATTCCTGCAAAGGTCTGCGCATCAGCCTTCTCACCGTGGTCTGCATTTTCATTGACATTGATTGCCAGTTTCGGCGAAACATACTCTAACGTAAAGAGTTCTTCTTCCTCGTAGTCGTCAAGTTCCTGTGATATCACAGTTTCTTCCACATCACACAAATAATAAAAATTTTCCTGCACAAAAATATCTTCAATTTTTCCTTTTTCGATTCGGCGCACATAGCCGAATTCTTTGATAGAATCCTTTTTGACAACAAGTCCGCTTTCTTCTCTCACTTCACGAATCAGCGTGTCCTCAAGTTGTTCCCCCTCTTCTATGCCACCACCGGGAAGCTTGTAATAGTCATATTTTAAACTATGCATCATAGCTATTTTTCCATCTTTAATAATAATTCCTCTGACGGAAGGGCGTCTGCCCACAGTTCCGTTTTCAATATAATTCTTTTTATCAATTACGAATAATTCCCGCATAACCTTCTCAACTATTTTTCTTACGAGCTTTT
>ERZ1032130.353-NODE-353-length-11942-cov-5.338016_pt1 | contig 11942 bp, 10 predicted proteins | sample MGYA00517879_ERZ1032130 | MGnify/ENA primary metagenome ERZ1032130 (study PRJEB33719, sample SAMN04262597) | wastewater metagenome | biome: rural village; feature: animal feces; material: feces | host: Bos taurus | place: El Salvador | collected 2012-01-31 ...
GTACTAAATTTGATTACCTACCCCCAGCATTTTTCCACTGAGCCTGGATCGAGCAGCGTGCCGGAGGTACGCGATTATGGTAGGGTCGTGGATGATGATGATGTGTGGTGGGGATTTGTGATGGGGTTTGTGATGTGTGGGGATTTGTGGTGGGGTTTTGAGCTACCATAATCGTGTATCTACGACACACTATCGCTATTTTATAATCGCTACCCCACACAGCCAGTACCTCCGGCACTGACTGTGTGGGGCTAACCATTATCGCGTACCTCCGGCACGCTGCTCGCTCCGCTCGCCGCGAAGGGGTGGGGTGCTGATGCTCGCCGCGAAGGGGCGGTGCGCATGGGTGGCTCGGTCGCACCATGGCGCGACCCTACTATGTGGGGGAAGAGGGGCGGTGGGGGTGGCATTGCTGTGGCTCGCCGTGGAGGGGATAAAAAAGGGAAGGAAGGCACTGGGTGTCTTCCTTCCGGGCGCTTCAGGATGGGCTTGAACCAACGACCCCATGATTAACAGTCATGTGCTCTAACCAACTGAGCTACTGAAGCAAGGTGCTATTATGTGAGATTGTTTAGCGTCGTGAGAACGAGGTCTCCGGACGATTGCGCTTCAGGATGGGCTTGAACCAACGACCCCATGATTAACAGTCATGTGCTCTAACCAACTGAGCTACTGAAGCGGGCATTTGTGCATGTCCTTTCGGGAAATGCGTTGCAAAATTAGTGTGTATTTTTGAGATATGCAATAGAAAGGCGAAAAAAACTTGAATTTTTTTGCTGATTAACGCATTTTTCACGTAAATAGGGGTGAAAAATCATAGGAAAGTAGTATTTTAGCAGTCGAAATTCAAAGACACAGCAATGACAGGAATAAAAAGAGACAAATCGGGCAGGTGGAAGGTGCTGATAGTGGCACTGACGGCACTGCTTTTATCCCCGGCAGGAGTGCATGCCGAGGAGGAAGATGCTACGAGCGACATGGCGATAGCGCGGAATCTGGCGGTATTCAATTCGCTCTATAAGGAGCTGAACACATTCTATGTGGATACGATAAATGCGCGGAAGTCGATAGAGACAGCGATAAATGCGATGCTCGACGACATAGACCCCTACACAGAATATATCCCGGCGAAGCAGCAGGAAGACTTCATGACGATTTCGACGGGAGAGTATGGCGGCATCGGGTCGGTGATAATGGAGCGCAAGGGCGAGGTGTATATCTCGGAGCCATACGAGGGGAGTCCGGCAGCGCGTGCAGGACTGAAAGCCGGCGACAAGATAGTGATGATCGACGGCGACAGCGTGAGCGGCTGGGGCAACAAGAAGGTGAGCGAACACCTGAAGGGACAGCCGAGCACCAAGCTCAGAGTGGTGGTGGAGCGCCCCTACACCGAAGGGACGCTGACGTTTGACATCACGCGCGAGAAAATCAACGTGAATCCGGTGCCCTACTATGGCGTGATACGCGGCAATATAGGATATATAGGGCTTAACACATTCAGCCAGAAGAGTGCCGACGCGGTGCGCGAAGCCTTGACAGAGCTGCGAGCCAACAAGGCGGTGAAGATGATAGCCCTCGACCTGCGCGGCAACGGCGGCGGACTGCTTGAGAGCGCGGTGCAGATAGTGGGCATGTTTGTGCCCAAGGGCACACAGGTGCTGCAGACGCGCGGCCGCAACAAGCAGCAGGAGAAGACCTACAAGACCACCCAGGAGCCTATCGACACAGAAATACCACTTGTGGTGATGATCGACGGCGGGTCGGCATCGTCGGCAGAGATAGTGGCAGGTTCGCTGCAAGACCTTGACCGTGCAGTGATAGTGGGAGCACGCTCATTTGGCAAAGGATTGGTGCAGACCACGCGCACGCTGCCCTACGAAGGGCTGCTGAAGGTGACAATCTCGAAATACTACATACCGAGCGGCCGCCTGATACAAGCCATCGACTACTCGCACCGCAACCCCGACGGGACAGTGGCGAGGATTCCCGACAGCCTCACCACGGTGTTCCATACCGCCAACGGGCGTGAGGTGCGCGACGGTGGAGGCATCACGCCCGACGTGAAGATAGAATATCCGCAAATCAACCGATTGATATACAACATCATCAGCGACAACTGGGCGTTTGACTTCGGCACGAAGTATGCGGCAGAGCACCAGAGCATAGGGCGTGCAGAAGACTTTGAGATAACCGACAGCATCTATGAGCAATTCAAGGCATCGATCGACCCGACGCAATTCAAGTATGACAAGGTGTGCGAGGAGGGACTGAAGAGCCTACGCAAGGTGGCAGAAGCCGAGGGCTACATGAACGACTCGACGAAGGCGCAATTTGATGCGCTGGAGAAGTTGCTGAAGCACAACCTGAACCACGACCTCGATGTGCATCGCGATGAGATAGCGAAGATACTTGCCGGGGAGATATTGCGCCGCTACTACTATCAGCGTGGCGATGCCATAGCGCAGTTGAAGGGTGATGAGACGGTAGATGCGGTGGAGAAGATAGTGAATACTCCCGGGGAGTGGGAGAGGATTCTTTGCAGAGGGAAGAGGTGAGAGGTGAGAGGTAAGAGGTTACGGGTTACGGGTGAGGGGAGGTTTTTTGAAATTTGGAGAAGTGGAGATAAAAGAACTTTGTGAGATAATTGGCTCGAAAGCACGGAAGGAGGCTTTGAGCCGGTTGCTTGCTGACCGCCGCAACAGGGTGTCGGAAATCGACGGACTGGCGGGGTCGGCGGCAGCAATGCTGTTTACGCAGCTACCCAAGGGCAAGGAGCCCTATCTGATTATAGCCAACGACCTCGACGAGGCGGGATATGCCTACCACGATTTGTGCCAGATGATGGGCGAGAGCGCGGTGCTAATGTTCCCCTCGGGGTATAAGCGCGACATAAAATACGGGCAGGTAGATGCGCCGCAGGAGATACTTCGCACCGAGGTGCTCAATCGCTGGCACACCGACCGCAAGTTGCACTGCGTGGTGACCTATCCCGAGGCACTTGCCGAGAAAGTGCAGAGCCGCCAGAACATAGAAGCCTCGACGGTGACACTGACCAAGGACACCGAAAGCGACCTCTCCGAGGTGGCGAAGCGGCTCAGGGAGCTTGGCTTTGTAGAGGTGGACTATGTGTATGAGCCGGGGCAGTTTGCCGTTCGCGGCTCGATACTCGATGTGTTCTCATTTGCCTTTGAACTTCCCTATCGCGTGGACTACTTCGGCGACGAGATAGAGAGCATACGCACCTTCAATGTGGAGACACAGCTCTCGGTGGAGAATGTCGATTCCATTTCGATAATCAACGGCAACGGCAGCGACAGCAACAGTGGCACATCGCTGCTGCACTACATAGGCGACAAGGCCGTGCTCGTGTGCCACGACCATCGGTGGCTCTTGGAGCGCATCAAAGCCATAGCAGCCGAAAAATTCTCGGAAAGTGCTATGATAGCCGATGAGGGCGACAAGGACGCGATGAAGAAGATAGTAGATGCCGAGGAATTTGCCAGGCGGTTTGCCGACTTCCGCCGCATCGACTACCACGAAGGAGAATCGGCGGCAGAAGTGACATCGGAGGCACGACTGCGGCTGCACTGCACGCCACAGGGCATCTATCACAAGAATTTCGACCTCATAAGCAGCTCATTCAAGGATTTTCTTGATAAGGGCTATAAGATATACATACTCTCGGACAGCGCGAAGCAAACCGAACGCCTGCGCGTGATATTTGAAGACCGCAAGGACGACATCACATTTACGCCCATACTGCACACCCTGCATGAAGGCTTCGTAGATGACGACCAGCGCGTGTGCGTGTTTACCGACCACCAGATATTCGACCGCTTCCACAAATACAGTCTCAAGAGCGACCGTGCACGCTCGGGTAAGCTCGCCTTCTCGCTGAAGGAGCTGAACCAGATAGAGGTGGGCGACTACATAGTGCACGTGGACCACGGAGTGGGAAAATTCGGCGGACTGCTTCGCACCGACGTGAACGGAAAGATGCAGGAGATGATAAAGCTCATCTACCAGAACGACGACATCATCTTCGTGTCGATACACGCGCTGCACAAGCTTGCCAAGTATCGCGGAAAAGAAGGTGTGGAGCCGAGGCTGAACAAGCTGGGCAGCGGAGCGTGGAACCGCATGAAGGAGCGCACCAAGAGCAAGCTGAAGGACATAGCACGCGACCTTATCAGGCTCTATGCCGCCCGCCGCGAGGAGAAAGGCTTTGCCTTTTCGCCCGACGGCTACATGCAGCAGGAGCTTGAGGCATCGTTCGTCTATGAAGATACGCCCGACCAGCTCAAAGCCACCACAGCCGTGAAAGCCGACATGGAGAGTGCCAAGCCCATGGACCGCCTCATCTGCGGCGATGTGGGCTTCGGTAAGACCGAGGTGGCAATCCGTGCGGCCTTCAAGGCGGCAGTAGATGGAAAGCAGACGGCAGTGCTCGTGCCCACCACAGTGCTCGCCTACCAGCACTACAACACCTTCAAGGACCGACTCAAAGACTTCCCGGTGCGTGTGGATTATCTGAGCCGCGCACGCCGCCCGAAGGACGTGAAGCAGATAACGAGCGACCTCGCCGAAGGGAAAATCGACATCATCATAGGCACGCACAAGCTCATAGGCAAGACCATAAAATTCCACGACTTGGGATTGCTTGTGGTAGATGAGGAGCAGAAATTCGGAGTGTCGGTGAAAGAGCGGCTGAAACAGTTGAAAGTGAATGTGGACACGCTCACCATGTCGGCAACGCCGATACCGCGCACGCTTCAGTTCTCGCTGATGGGTGCACGCGACCTGAGTGCCATCACTACCCCTCCGGCAAACCGCTACCCCATACTCACATCGGTGAACTCGCTCAACGACGATATAGTGGCAGAGGCAATCAACTTTGAGATGTCGCGCAACGGACAGGTGTTTTTCGTGAACAACCGCATAGAGCAGCTATATAATCTTCGCGACATGATAGCCCGCCTTGTGCCCGATGCCCGGGTGGTGGTGGGACACGGACAGATGCCGCCCGAGCAGCTTGAGAAGGCGATAATCGACTTTGCCAATCACGACTATGACGTGCTGCTCGCCACCACCATCATAGAAAGCGGCATCGACATGCCCAACGTGAACACCATCATCATCAACAACGCCCAGAACTTCGGACTGAGCGAGCTGCACCAGCTACGCGGCCGTGTGGGGCGTAGCTCGCGCAAGGCATTCTGCTATCTGCTCGTTCCGCCCGGCAAACCGCTCACGCCGGTGGCACGGCGCAGGTTACAGGCGATAGAGAGCTTTTCGGAACTCGGCAGCGGCATACACATAGCCATGCAGGATCTCGACATACGCGGTGCCGGCAACCTGCTCGGAGCCGAACAGAGCGGATTCATTGCCGACCTGGGCTATGAAACCTACCAGAGAATACTCAAGGAGGCAGTGCTTGAGCTGCGCACCGAGGAGTTCTCCGACACCTTCGACGATGCAGTGGCACAGAGCGACGCCGATGAGCCACAATATGTGACCGACTGCACCATAGAGAGCGACATGGAGCTGCTGCTCCCGGCTACCTACGTGCCACAGGAGGGTGAGCGAATAAGCCTATATCAGCAGCTCGACAACATGGAGCGCGAAACCGACGTGATGGAGTTCCGCCGCGAGCTTGAAGACCGCTTCGGCAAGATTCCGCACGAGGCGCAGGAGCTGATACGCATAGTGTCGCTCCGACGCCTGGCACGCAGCCTCGGCGTGGAGAAAGTGGCGCTGAAGATGGGGCAGATGTACCTCTACTTCGTGGGCGAGGAAAACAAGGCGTACTACCAGTCGGCGGCGTTCGGGCGCATCATAAGCTACATACAGCGCAATCCGCTGCGATGCAAGTTCCGCGAGAAGAACGGCAAGAGGTCGATACTCTTTGCCAATGTGGCTACCGTGGAGGAGGCTGTGACGATAATGCAGGAGATTTCGGCGATGGAGGTTGTTTAGAGGTAAGAGGTAAGAGGTAAGAGTGGGGGCTTTCTATGACGATGAATGTGATATTTAATTGATGATAAATGCTCTGATATGGCAAACTTTGAACTGAATATATTGGGATGTGGGTCGGCAACGTGCACTATGCGCCACATGCCGTCGTGCCAGGTGCTCGACATTCGCGACCAGCTCTATATGATTGACTGTGGTGAGGGCGCACAGCTGCAAATGCGTCGCATGAAGCTGAAATTTTCGCGTCTTAACCATATTTTTATCAGTCATCTGCACGGCGACCATGTGTTTGGCTTGCCCGGACTCATATCTACCATGGCACTGCTTGAGAAGGGCGGCACGCTCACCGTGCACATATTCAAGGACGGAGCCGACCAATTCGGGCGACTGCTCGACTACTTCTGCCGCGAGATGCCCTTTGAAGTGAAATTCAACATAATAGAGCGCAAGGAGGGTCTGATTTATGAGAATAACGCCATAGAGGTGCACACGTTTCCGCTGTTCCACCGCGTTCCGGCGGTGGGATTCAAGTTTGTGGAAAAGCCTAAGTTGCGCCACATCAATCCTGAGATGACACGCTATCACGAAGTGCCAAACTACTTTATGAACAGCCTCCGCGCCGGCGAGGACTATGTGAAACCCGACGGCACGGTGATTCCCAACGCGATGCTCACCACTCCGGCGGAGCCGAGCGTGAGCTATGCCTACTGCTCCGACACTATGCGCAACGACCGTGTGGCAGAGTCGGTGAAGGGGGTGGATTGGCTCTATCATGAAGCGACCTACGATGGCTCGCTTGCAGCCAAGGCGAAGGCTCGCGGACACAGCACATCGACCGATGCCGCCGAGATTGCTCGACTTGCCGGGGCAAAGAACCTGATAATAGGGCATTTCTCGAAGCAATATACCGACGACCGTGTGCTGCTCGATGATGCCTTACGCACATTCCCCAATGTAATGCTTGCAAATGAGGGGCTGAAAATTGATTTGGGCAAGAGGTAGAGGAGGATCACAGGGTGGCTCGGTCGCACCAAGGCGCGACCCTACGAGGTGGGGGAAAGAGCTGCGCAGGGAGGCTCGGTCGCACCAAGGCGCGACCCTACAAGGTGGGGGAAAGAGCTGCGCAGGGAGGCACGACCAAGATTTTTTAGATTTGAAATGATTTATTTTTACTGAATATGAAATACGCTGTAATAGGGACAGGAGCCATCGGGGCTTATTATGGAGCGAAACTCGCATACGCCGGAAACGACGTGCATTTTCTGCTTCACTCCGACTATGATTTTGTGAAAGAGAACGGATTGCAGATTGATTCGTGCGACGGAAGTTTTCATCTGTCGTCACCGAATATTTATCGAAGCACGGCAGATATGCCGGCGTGTGATGTGGTGATAGTGGCACTGAAAACTACCAACAACCGCCGTCTGCTGCCATCGCTCCTCACGACGTTGCTGCAATCGCAGCCGCTGGTGCTGCTGATACAGAACGGAATAGGCGTGGAAGCCGATGTGCAGGCAATGTTCCCCGAGGCACAGCTTGCGGCAGGGCTGGCATTTATTTGTTCGGCAAAGAGCGAACCCGGGAGAGTGAACCATCAGTGCTACGGAAGTATCAACATTGGCAACTATTCGTGCCGCGACAGTGCACGCTTTGCCCGGCTCATTACTGAGCTGAATGAGGCCGGAGTGAAAGCCGCCGAGGTGGATTATCGCGAGGCACGATGGAAAAAAGCCGTGTGGAACATGCCATTCAACGGCATGACCGTGGCACTTAATACGCAGACCGACCGCCTGCTTGCCAACGAGGCTACGCGACAACTTATCTACGACCAGATGCTTGAGGTGATAGGCGCGGCGCAAGCCCTCGGAGTGAAAGACCTTGACTGCACTTTTGCCGACAAGATGATAGAGAGCACGCTACAAATGACACCATACTCGCCGAGTATGAAGCTCGACTATGATTTTCATCGCCCTATGGAGATAGAGTATATCTACACCCACCCCATTGCAGAGGCACGCGCGGCAGGATTTGATATGCCCAAGCTGGCTATGCTCGAAGCTGAATTGCGCTTCATCGATGAAAACAACAAGGTATAGAATCGACAACAACAACCCTCATAAGCATAAAATAATGAAAACTAACCACCAACGAATGATGTGCTGCATTGTTGCGGCTTTGACTTTTTTCTTGGCTACGGCGGTGAGGGGTTAGATGGGGATTTCGGGAGATTGCTTCACTACCGACATCACAAAGTTGCTCTGGAGGCTGCCAACGCTGGGAATTGCTCCGAGTGAGTCGAGCACAAAGGCTTCGTAGTGCTTCATGTCGCGCACATAGATTTTGAGCATATAATCGAAGTCGCCCGAGATGTTGTAGCACTCGGTAACCTCGGGAATCGCGTTTACGGCAGCCATAAACTCGCGACCAAGCGTGCCATTGTGCTGCTTTAGCTTCACATTGCAGAGAATGCAGAGGTTGCGGTTGAGCTTCTCGGCATCGAGCAAGGCAACGTAGCGCTTTATGTAGCCCTCCTTTTCGAGGCGTCGCACGCGCTCGAATACCGGAGTAGATGACAGGTTCACCTTAGCGGCAAGTTCTTTGGTGGTGATGTTGGAGTTTTGTTGCAGAATCTGCAACAGCTTGATGTCGATTTTGTCAAGTGCGTCCATAATCTCTCGTGTGAAGTGGATAAAATTGCTATATTACATCGCAAAATTACGAAATATATTTCAGAAAAGAGTAAATTTGCAGAAAAAAGAATGAGATATTACCTCAACATAGGAACCAACATGGGCGACCGCAAAGGAAATGTAGCCCTTGCGGTCGCTGAGATAGCAGCGCGATTCTCGGCAGAAGTGGTGCAGAGTGCGCCATTCGAGTCGGAGCCGTGGGGATATGAGTCGGAGAACCGCTTCATCAACGTGGGTGTCGCTCTGGATAGTGAAAAGGAGCCTCAAGAGGTGCTGGGCGAGCTGCATGGCATAGAAGTGGCGATGGGAAGCGCATGTCACCGAAACGCCGATGGCACTTATGCCGACCGCATTATCGACATTGACGTGATAGCGATAGACGATATGGAGATTGACACAGCCGCGCTCACCATTCCGCATCCGCGCATGGAGCAGCGGGAGTTTGTGCTCGTGCCGATGGCAGAGATAGCCCCCGAGTGGCGTCACCCGAAGACCCGGCTCACAGCAGCCGAGATGCTTGCGGTGCTGCGCGAGGCGTGAGCGGCATCAACCGAGGGCAAAACGGTTGCATTGTTCGCAAAAAATGAGTAATTTTACCGCCGTATTCAAGTAGGCTTTGACAAACCGATAAAAACAAGAAAAAATATTTTGATACTATGTTTTCAGGAATAGTAGAAGAAGCAGCCACCGTGGTGGGCTTGCGCAAAGACGACGGCAACCTGCACATCACGCTGCGTTGCTCATTTACCGACGAGTTGAAAATCGACCAGAGCGTGGCTCACAATGGAGTGTGCCTCACCGTGGTGGAACTGCCCGGCGACGGCACTTACACCGTAACGGCAATTCAGGAAACGCTCGACCGTTCAAACCTCGGACTGCTCAAACCGGGCGACAAGGTGAACCTTGAGCGCAGCATGATGATGAACGGCAGGCTTGACGGCCACATTGTGCAGGGACACGTTGACCAGACAGCACGATGCCTGAGCGTGACACCCGAGGAAGGCTCGTGGCGCTACCGCTTCGGCTATGAGAGTAATCCCACGCTTGCCAGTAAAGGCTATGTGACGGTGGAAAAGGGCAGTGTGACCGTGAACGGTGTGAGCCTCACCGTGTGCAACTCTGAGCGCGACGGCTTTGAGGTGTGCATCATACCTTACACCTACGACAACACCAATTTCCACCAAATCACCGAAGGAACGGTGGTGAATCTGGAATTTGACATCATAGGCAAATATCTTAGCCGCATGATGGAATTTGCCAAGTGATACACTCTGTGAGATGAAGCGAATAGGCATTCTATCGGACACCCACGCCTGGTGGGACGACCGCTATGCGACATACTTTGCCGGTTGCGACGAGATATGGCACGCCGGCGACATAGGCAGCGAGGAAGTGCTCGACCGCTTGTGCGGTATAGCCCCGGTGGTGCGAGCCGTGTATGGCAACATAGATGGAGCCGTGCTTCGCCGCCGCCTCAAAGAGGTGGAAATCTTCACAACTGAGGGTGTGAAGGTGCTGATGACGCACATAGGCGGCTATCCCGGGCGGTATGCACCGGGAATGAAGGCGATGCTCCTTGCCGAGCAGCCGCAGCTCTTCATAAGCGGACACTCGCACATACTGAAGGTGGTGAACGACAAGTATATGCACTTGCTCCACATCAATCCCGGTGCGGCAGGGCGGCAAGGGTGGCAGACGGTGCCTACCATAGTGTTGATAACGCTCGACAAAGGCGCAGTGACCGGTTGTGAGGTGGTGGAACTCTCGAAATAGCCGTGTGAATGAAAAAAATGACCATTAATTAATGAAATATCACTTTTTTGCGATGAAAAGAATCTTTGTGTATATGCTTGCCGCGTGCTTTGCCACGCTGCTATATTCGTGCAAGACATCGGAAGCCAACTACCGCGCTGCCTACGACATCACACGCGAGCACGTGCGTGCCCGCAACGCCGTGGATTCTACGACCTACGACAAGATAGAGGCTGAAAAGCGCGAGGCTACGGCAGTGGTAGCCGGTGACTCGGTGCGGCTTGTGACACACCGTGTGAACATTGTAGATGACTCATATTCCTTGCTGAAACGCTATGGCGTGGTGGTGGGAGAGTATAAGCAGACATTCAATGCACGCTCTTTCCGCGACCGCCTGAAGAATGAGGGAAAGCCGGCATACGTGGTGATTGATAACGAAAAGACGTATTATGTGATTGTACATGGCTTCGGCACGTCGGCTGAGGCTGCAAGCTATCTGAAACGCCTCGATAAAGAGGTGAAAATGCGTATCCCCATAGAGAAACCATGGATAATAGCATGTCCGTAGGTGATGCCGAGGCTGAGCTTCGTGAGCAGATGTGCAAGCTGTGGCAGGAGGCATTCGGCGATGAGCGCGACTTTGTGATGCACTATTTAAGCCATTACAGCCGCGAGGATTGCCGGATTCTGCGCTTCGATGAGCGTGGTGAGGTGGTGGCGATGATGCACTATCACCCATTCACTGTGGGCGGAGGTGATTGCGATGAGGTGGCGGTGAGGCTTGTGCCCTCCCAGGAGCGCCTGGAGGGCTGTCGGGGGGCTTATATCTATGGCGTAGCCACGGCGGTGGAATGCAGGGGCAGAGGCATAGCAAGCGCGATGCTCGCCGAATCGATGGTGAAGATGCGCAGCTGTGGAATTGACTTTGCCATGCTCATTGCCGAGGAACCGTCGCTGAGGCGATGGTATGGAGGTATGGGATTTGAGCTGCTTGAGGGGGTGACGGCAAGTGTTACTGCTCCCGATGGCACTAACTTGGCGATGGACGACAGTGAGTTGAATGTCCCCATGGTACTAAGGTTGTAAGGTTGCCTCAGAAGGTAAGAGATAGTGTGAGAGAGCGTGGTGTAGGGGTTAGAGAGACTGAAGCTTTGCTGCGTGATGCAGCGGCTGAAGTGCGGCAAGGATTCCCGGCGAAGATGCCGACAACCTCATTGACCGGGTCGATGATGAAAGCCACGATGTTCCCGAGCAGATTTGAGCCGAAGAGAGTGTAGCCATTAGCCACAATGTGTCGCTTGAGCACATAGAAGCTTTCGCCGATGAGAGTGCCGGCAAAAGGAGTGATTATAAGGTCTTGTAGAGAAGGAATTTCCATGAAAGCCTCAATTCCATATTCCCAAAAAATAGTGGAAACACCGGTGGCGTAGATTGCCGACCAGAGAATGTTGCAACCCTGGCTTCGGGCACTCATGTAGTAGGCTGCACCGCCGTAGGGGTGGAGAATGTAGTTGAAGATGAAACTGT
>ERZ1032130.355-NODE-355-length-11926-cov-4.192570_pt1 | contig 11926 bp, 7 predicted proteins | sample MGYA00517879_ERZ1032130 | MGnify/ENA primary metagenome ERZ1032130 (study PRJEB33719, sample SAMN04262597) | wastewater metagenome | biome: rural village; feature: animal feces; material: feces | host: Bos taurus | place: El Salvador | collected 2012-01-31 ...
CAATACTTTGTGTATGAATTAGTTGGCTAATTTTGTTATATTTACTGAATATCCCCAATTAAAATGATATAAAATAGCCATACCTAGTACTTTATAAATACTAGACATGGCTATTAATTATTTTATTTACCTCCTAAAGTTTACAAATTTAAAAGACAGGTAAATTATCACTCCAATTTTCATTCTGCTGACAACCTGTACCGGTATTGATTTCTGATTCAGGTATCGGGAATACGAATTTCTGAATATCCCAATTCTGGAAATTATCTCCTGATACTAAATCGCCCATACGGCGTGCATCATAAAAACGATGTCCTTCAGCAACAAACTCACGGATTCTTTCTTCTGATATAAATGAGAGCAAGTCTGCTGTATTTGAAGGAAGATCAGAAGTAGATTTAATATCCTTATTACGTTTAGCCGTAAACAACAGATAATTTTGTGCTTCTGAAATGTTTCCATTACGAGCTTCACATTCAGCGATAATCAAAGACATTTCTGATTTACGGAAAACAGGAATGTTACAAACAGCAGCAGCTGATTTTCCTAAGAATTTAGTAGTTGTAGTTCCACCACCATCTCCTGCAGTGAACAAACTGGCACGGATGTCATTCTTACCAAACTTGCTGATTACATTATTTTGTATAGTTGCATAATAGCTGCCGTACAATGTATTGATGGAGTTGGCAGAAAGATTATCGTCTTCTGATTTCTTGATTGTGAAAAGATCTTCATCAGTTATGATTATGTCACCCCACATAGATGTATATGTCTCATCTGATGGAACAGCATCTGTACCTGTACCGTCACCATTGCCTTTCAGTGTGATAGCAGTTTTTGCAGCTGTTTCAGCAGCATTATAATCTCCCATTGAAAGATAGACACGTGCTTTCAAAGCTTGAAGTCCCATCATACCCATGTAATAGGCAGAACTATAAGTGCTACTAGTTGCTTCTTCACCAGCTTGTGCAAAAGCATCTTCCGCAGACTGGATATCTTTAGTAATCTGTGTGTAAGTTTCTTCAACTGTTCCACGGCTGACTGTTGCAAAAGCTTCCGGAACTTCTTTATCGATAATGATTATTCCTGGCTGTGATTTGTTACTTTCCGAATAAGGCAAAGCATACAAATTAACCAAGTAGTAACCAGCCAAAGCTTTCAGTGCATGAAATTGACCAATATAATTATAAGTAGTCGCTTTTTCACTTTCAAGAATTGTACCATTTGCTAACATTTCATTGGCAGCATTGATTGATTCTGTAGAGCCTGCCAAAATTTTATAACCGATATTCCACATATCTTCCAGCTCAGCAGATGTACTTGTAAAAGTGAATGCACTATAACTGTACATGTGACCTGATGAAGCACTACCTGTGCTCATACCACTACAGAAGTCTCCCACTGTGGTAGCATAATTGCCCAAAAATGCATAATGGCCTACACGATAATAGATACCATTCAAACTGTTCTCAATATCCTTCAGCGTAGAATAAGCACCTTCTCCTTCTTTCTGGTCATAAATTTCTGAATCCAGGCTGCAGCTTCCCAAAGTCAATGCAAATGCTAAGCCTAATGTCAAATATTTGTTTATTTTCATCTGATTAATCCTCCTTAATATTAAATTCCTACTGATACACCAAACAGGAAGCTACGTGCCTGCGGATAGTTCCACCATTGAGAACCATCAGCACTAATACCGGCAGGGTCAAATCCGATATAGTTATCAGCTGTGAATGTATACAAATTTTCTGCTTCCATAAATACACGTACATTATTTAAGAATGTACCGCGTAACCATGACTTAGGTAATGTGTAACCAACTGTCAGCGAACGAATCTTCAAATAATCTCCATCCATCAGGAAACGTGAAGAAGGCTGATTGGCTTGTGAACCATCAGTATCCAAACGAGGAACATCTGTAATGTCACCCGGTTTCTGCCAGCGATTATCATAAACATAATTGATATAATTTTCATAGAAAGCAGAACCACCATTAGCGTCATAACGTAAGTTATTACCGAAGATCTTGGCACCAGTAGAATAGTTGAACTGTACGGCAAAATCTACACCATAAGCTTCCAGTCTTGTACTGAATGAGCCGAAGAATTTAGGATTTGCATCTCCTAAATAACGCTTTTCAGCTTTATTGTAATCAGTTGTAGTTACGTTATTACCGTTTTCATCTGTAGTATACCACATAGCAAGACCTGTCTCCGGATCAACACCAGCATATTCTTTCATTTTCCATTGATAAATAGGATAACCTACTTCTGTTGTAGAGAAAGTTCCTTCAATAGGATAATCGGTAGAAAGTTTTTTCACCTTGTTTTTATTGATAGAACCGTTCCAGGCGAATGTCCATGTAATATTCTTGTTCTTAAGAAGAATAGCATTCAAACTGGCTTCAAAACCTTTGTTTTCCAATTTACCTACATTCTGGTAGATAGATGACATACCTGTAGCATAAGACAAAGGTACAGAGAATACCATATCAGTAGTTTGATGGTTATAATAGTCCAAACTTACATCAATACGTTGGAACAAGTTGAAATCGATACCTACGTTAAATTTCTTGGTTGTTTCCCATTTCAAGTTTTCATTACCGAACTGTTCCAACTGCATACCCGGTTTGCTGTTATAATTCCATCCGAAACCGTACAGATTAGAGGCTGCATAATAACCACTTCCAACTTCCTGGTTACCGGTTGTACCATAACTTGCACGGATAGTCAGATTAGACAACCAATCATGAACAGGTTCCATAAATTTTTCTGCACTCAGACGGTACTTACCACCAACAGACCAGAAAGTGGCCCAACGGTTACCATCTGCAAAGCGTGATGAACCGTCAGCACGTAAGCTGGCAGACAAATAGTATTTATTGTTAAAGTCATACTGGCCGTTGAAGAAATAAGAGTTCAACAGCAGCTGCATCTGAGTTGTTGCTGCAGAACTTGGAGTTGCGGCCAATGAAACGTCATTCAAATCTTCAACAGGATAGTTCGAGCCAGCCAGGTAAGCCTGTTTGTAATTTTTCTTCTGACCTTCCTGTCCGATCATCAAGTTCAAATTATGTGCGCCATTGAAAGTCTTGATATAATTCAATGTATTTGTGATATTCAGCATAATACGGGTTGTATTTGCATTCTCACCCATAGCATTCATTTCAGCACCTTGAGGCTGAAGGAATGACCAGTAACCGAATTCATCAATGAAATACGCATCAACACCTGCACGAGTCATGAAGAAGAGTTCAGGAGTGAAATTAATCTGTACATACGGGCTTAACAGTACTCGATACTGTTTAGCCAAGCTCTTGTCACCATATTCAGAACGGATAGCCACGGGGTTGTATCCAGTAGTTGTATCAAAGTTGAACTCACCTTCCTCATCGTATACACCTGTCATAGGGTTCATCATATAAACCTGTGTCAACGGGTCAGAGAAAAAACCACCACCTGCACCCATGTTGGTTTCTGTATATGACAAGTTAGTATTAAAACCATACTTTACCCATTTTGAAGGTTGATGATCCATATTGTAACGGAATGAATAACGAGTCAAATCTTTTCCCTTCATGATTGATTCATTGTTATCATATGCGAAAGATGCATAATACTGTGGAGCATTTTCTGTATTTCCACCTCCACTGATATCAAATGAGTATGACTGTACCAGACCTGTGCGGGTAATTTCATCAAGCCAGTTGGTTTGCTGTCCTGTTGCTCTATATTTTGAAACCCAACCACCAGTATACCGATCGTAGAAAGATTCAGCACCTGCCTGATCATATGTGCATCCTAAGCCATAAGCTTCGTTATATGATCCGAATGTAGAGTTTGCACCATAAGTATTGTAAGAGTTCAGCAAAGCTTCTGTTGCCATCTCTATATTCTTATCTGCATCAACTAACTTATATCTATCTGTATAAGAAGGCATTTGGTTGAAACCAACCTTGGCAGTTACATTAATTTTAGGTTTACCTACTTTACCTCTCTTAGTAGTAATCACAATTACACCGTTAGCAGCACGTGCACCATAAATAGAAGTAGCAGTTGCATCTTTCAATACAGTTATACTTTCAATATCCTGTGCGTTCAAGGTTGACAACGGGCTGGTTGTCTGACCTTCGTCTGAACGGATACCTACTGCATCATTATCAAATGCTACTCCATCAATTACATACAAAGGTTGAGTACCTGAATTCAAAGAGTTACAACCACGGATAAAGATGGTAGCAGGGGCACCCGGCTGACCAGAACCAATGCTCATTTGCAAGCCAGGAACAGTACCTTCCAATGATTTGATAGGGTTAGGGTCTACTCTATTACCAATCTTTCCAGCATCTACAGTGCTTGCAGCTCCGGTAAAAGCAGACTTTTTAGTAATACCATATCCAGTTACTACAACTTCGTCCAAAACCTCAGCATCAGATTTTAATGCTACATTGACATTCGATTTGATTGCTACTTCTTGAGCCTGCAATCCGATGAACGAAATTACTAAAGTCTTCGCCGAACTGAAATAGTTTATTATCATTGTTTTTTTGAGCTTTATGTTATCGTATATGAGAAAAAACTGAAGATTGCTAGACGAATAATTGACAAACTGTTTCCAGTTCCAATAAAAGATATACCTTATTCCTCCTTCAACATCTGGGGAATTAACGTTTACATCTTTTTAAATCATTGATAATAGTAGAAGAAAAAACATTGCTGTAACCTTCTGTAGTCTTGACGCTTTGATGCCCAAGTAATTTCTGTACGGTAGTAATAGGCACTCCTTCATAAATCAATAGAGAAGCATTGGTATGGCGGCCTGTATGAAAAGAGAAATGTTTACTGATTTTGGCTAATTCCCCTATTTTAATCAGTTCTTTGTTCACACTGGAATTAGGCTTCAAATTGAAAAATATATTGGGGTCTTTAGAATATTTATGAAGTATAGAAATCGCTTTCCCTTGGAACAGTAAATATAAAGGTATCTGTATTTCTATACTGGTCTTGATGGACTTAAAAACTATCCATATATTTCGTTTATCCGGTTTAATCAGATTATCAGCAGACAGATGTGTAAAATCGGAATATCTTAATCCTGTATAGCAGCAAAAAAGGAAGGCATCAAGTGTATGTTGCAAATGCTTATGACGTTCGGGTAAAGACAGATTCTCTAGTTTCTGCAATTCAGCCGGCAGTAAAAAGACATGTTTACTTGCAACAGTCCGAATCTGATATTTCCGGAAAGGATTGGCTTCTGATGTAATCAAGTCTTGCCTGACTGCTTCATTGACAAGTGTTCTCAAATGCCTTAAATGTTTGGCTATAGTGTTAACAGCATGTCCTTTTTTGATTAGAAAAGATTCAAAATCCTTCAAATATGTATATGATATATCAGAAATACTCACATCCGGGCTGAATTCTTGTAACAGCGAGAGAGTAGAATAAAGATTGTTTTTAGTGCTTTCTTTCCGGTTGGATTGTTCTACCCAATTTCTACCTAATCGGATAAACAGGTTTTCGACACTATTTTGTTGGCTTTTAGATGGGTATTTTAATAAATCCAATGATATAACTTTTCCTTGCTTCCAGCATTCCAACTCTTTCCATTGCAAATTTAAGATGAATTCTTCCAGCATTCGATTAAGGATTTCACTGTGAGGATGGAATACTATTAATTGATGTTTCTTATCCCATTGTTCAGGAGTCACATATATATGTGTAGAGAAATATATTTTTTTCTTTTTGTAATAGGCTTCTACTTGGATAAGGGCCATACCTTTATCATTCAAACTGTTCTTACGGTTATAAACTAAGCGGTAACTAATCTTTTCAATATTCCTTATTATATTTTAGTTAATCCTGCCTTATCTGTATTTCCTTCGTAAAATGCAAGGATTTTAGAGAATATTAGGAATGGAATAACTTTTTTGGGAAACCAGAGCATCCAAATCTGTGATTTTGTCGATTCAGAGATAAACATTTTGCATATTTATAAGTCTATATTTAAGAAATTTGTCGGTAAAGTGTTAAAAAACGGATTTATTATCGAGTTTTATTCAATTCTCGTTAATCTTTAGGAATTTATTGCTAAATTTGCGCCCTGTTAGAGTAAATAAATTTTATTAATGTAAAGTTAAACTTTAAGAGAGATTTTTATGAAAAGAACATTGATGCTGTTAATGGCCTTCCTAGTGATAGGAATCGGTCTGGTAAACGCTCAGATTTCTAAAGTGACAGGTCATGTCACTTCTGAAGAAGACGGTTTACCTGTAGTAGGTGCATCTGTATTGGTAAAAGGTACCACTGTAGGTACTGTAACCGATATCGATGGTAATTTTACGTTGACAAATGTGCCAAGTTCGGCGAAGACTTTGATGATTTCATTCATCGGCTTCCGCACTCAGGAGGTAGCTGTCAAATCACAAGTAAATGTTGTTTTGAAGTCTGATGCAGAAGTCTTGGACGAAGTAATGGTTGTTGCTTACGGTACAGCAAAGAAGTCTTCATTTACGGGATCAGCTTCTAATATTGATAGTAAGAAATTGGAACTTCGACCAATTACTAATGTTTCAAAAGGTTTGGAGGGTCAAACAACAGGTTTGTTGACAACTTCAGGTTCCGGCCAGCCTGGTGAATCTGCTAAAATAGTTATCCGTGGTTATGGTTCTATCAATGCTTCACAGAATCCGTTGTATGTAGTGGATGGAATTCCTTATGACGGTGATTTGTCTTCCATTAATCCAGCAGATATCCAATCTATGACAGTATTGAAAGATGCATCAGCTGGAGCTCTTTACGGTGCACGTGGTGCAAACGGTGTAGTGATGATTACTACAAAACAAGGTAAGGAAGGTAAGACTTCTGTAACATGGCGTTCTACTGTTGGTTGGTCATCAAGAGCCCTTCCGGAATATAAAACTGTAAACCAGAAGGATTTTGTTCAGTTGACTTATGAATCATTGCGTAATGGATATATTTTCAACAATGGTTATGATTGGGCTGACGCTGAGGCACAGGCTCGTGCCGATTTAGGCAGTACACTGGGTGGTGAACTTTATAATCCGTTCAAAAATTACACTTGGGATAACATTATCGATCCTGAAACAGGTATGGTAAGATCAGATGCTCAGTCTGTATGGAATGAAAGATGGATGGATGCTTTGTTGAAAAACAATGCGTTCCGTCATGAACATCAGCTGGGTGTGAATGGTGGTACAGAGAAAACAAAATATATGTTCTCTTTGGGCTATTTGAATGAAGATGGTATTCTGGTAACAACTGGATTCCAGCGCTATAATGCACGTGCAAATGTAAATTCTCAAATTACAGACTGGTTTAATGCCTTTGTAAATACTTCATTGTCTCATTCTGTGCAAAACTACAGTGACTATGACGGTACTTCTGTTTCGAATGTTTGGTATTCTTCTCAGTTCGTATCACCGTTATTACCTTTATATATAAAGGATATGGACGGAAACAATGTATTGGATGAAGCTGGCCAGCCTCAGTTGGACTATGGTGAGAACGGACGTCCGGGTAGCTACAATGATTACAATCCACTCGGAGGATTAGTTGATGATAAATCAAATATCAAGAATGATGTAGCTGGTGTTCGTACGGGTATTACTTTAGGTTCTGATAAAGATGAATATGGCATTTTTAAAGGCTTGAAATTAGCTGTAAATTTTGGTGTGGATTATCGTAATCAGACTAAAATGTCATATATGAACATGTATCATGGTAATCAGGCTGCAGCCGGTGGTTTGCTGACAAAGAACAGCAGTCGTATGCAGAGTTATACATTCAACCAGTTGTTGACATGGAATCGTTCATTCGATCTTCATAACATTGATGTTATGGCCGGTCATGAATTTTATGCTTACCAATACGAATATCTGGAAGCTGGTAAGACAAATTTGGTAGATGGCATTTTGGAGTTACGTCCGGGTACGACACTGTACGCTGCAGATTCTTATACTGATAAGTATCGCATTGAATCATGGATGGGACGTGTAAACTACAACTATGATGAAAAATATTATCTTTCTGCATCTATCCGTACAGACGGTTCTTCTCGTTTCTATAAAGATAACCGTTGGGGTACATTTTGGTCTGTAGGAGGTAACTGGCGTATCTCAAAAGAGAAATTTATGCAGGACATCAAATGGGTTGACAACCTGTCTGTGAAACTCAGTTACGGTCAGCAAGGTAATGATAATATTTTGAACTCTTTAGGTGGAAGTAATTATTATCTGTGGCAGAGCTTGTATGATTTGAGTTGGGCAAACGAAAATCAGATTGGTGCTATGGTGAGTTCTTTGGAAAACAAGAATGTTACTTGGGAAAAGAATGGTAACATGAACGTCGGGATTGAAGCCTTGTTGTTTGATAGCCGTGTCAGCTTGAACGCAGAGTATTATAACAAAAAGACTGTTGACATGTTGTTGTCTTACCCGATGGCCACTTCTACAGGCTTTAACGGATATAATGCGAATGTAGGTAACATGCGTAATAGCGGTTTCGAATTTGAATTGAGAGTAACTCCGATTCGTACAGATAACTTTACTTGGAATGTTACTTGGATGGGATCTACTGTAAATAACAAGGTGTTGAAACTGACAGGTGAATCTCCTGAGATTATCAGTGGTGTATATAGTATCAAAGAAGGAATGCCTATCAATACATTCTATATGGCCAAGTCTGCCGGAGTTGACCCAGCAACAGGTGCTCAGTTGTATTGGGTTTATGATACCGATGAAAACGGTAATATTACAAATGAACGTATCAGTAGTGACTATGCCAAGGCTGCCAATAGTAAGTATTATTTAGGAAGCCGTATTCCTGATTTGTACGGAAGTTTGAGTACTGATTTTTCTTGGAAAGGTTTGGATTTATCTATTTTGACGACTTACTCTATTGGAGGAAAAATTTATGATGGTCTGTACCAAGGTTCAATGGAGAACATGTACTATAACAATGCATGGAATGAACACGCTCTGCGTCGTTGGCAAAAGCCAGGTGACATTACTGATGTTCCGCGTATCGAAGTTGCAAGTGCAAATACAACAACTGACCGTTTCTTGATTGATGCTTCTTATTTTACAATCAAGAACATCACTTTGGGTTATACTTTACCTAAATCATGGATGAATAAGGTATCATTGAACTCTGTTCGTGTATTCGGCTCTGTTGATAATTTAGCTATTTTCAGCCACCTGCAAGGTATGGATCCGCAATATAATTTCTCTGGACAAACTGATTACAGCTATTCTCCGAATAGAACAGTATCATTAGATGTAGAAGTTAATTTCTAATTAATAAAACAAAAAAAGAAATGAAAAAAACATTCAAATATATATTTGTTGGTTTGTTGGGATGTGCTACATTGTCATCCTGTTTGGAGAGCTCGTTGGAGACAGCACCGACCGATTCAATGTCAGGTTCTGGTCTGCTTGCCAATGCTAATGCCGCTCTTGTCCCTCTGAATGGTATCTATCGCTCTATGTATTCTTCTTGGTCACCAGCAGGAAATACACACCAGAGTTTTGGTATCAGTTCCTATAACTTGATGGCAGATGTAATGGGTGAAGACTTTATTCAGGCTGCTCAAGGAAGTGGATGGTTCTGGTATGACTGTCTGTATATGGTAAAAGATAGATATACTTCAACATCTTGGCGTTCATACGATTTGTGGAATGCTTATTATACATGGGTTTCAAATGCAAACTACATCCTTGCAGCAAAAGAAACTATGAGTGGAGAAACAGCTGACATCAACTACGTGATGGGACAGGTTTACGCTATTCGTGCTTATTCGTATTTCATGCTGGCTCAAAGTTTTGCTCGTACTTATAAGGGACATGAGTCTGAACCATGTTGTCCAATTTATACAGAACCGACAGTAGCTGGAACTCAGGGAAAACCACGCTCAACAGTTCAGGAAGTATACGATCAGATTTTGTCTGATATCAATACCGCTATCGAATTGTTGGATGGAACAACACGTCAGCATATCTCGCATATTGACTATGCTACAGCTATGGGGTTGAAAGCTCGTATTGCATTGGTGATGGAAGACTGGAAAGCTGCCAAGGAATCTGCGAAAGCTGCTATTGAAGCTAGCGGATGCACTGTTCAGCCTGTAAGTAATTTTATGGGATTGAATGATGTGACATCTAAAAATGTAATGTGGGGTGCTAGAATTATTTCTGATCAGTCTACAATGTATGCAAGCTTCTTCTCACATATGGATGCAGATGGAAGCGGTTACGCAAACAGTGGGGCATATAAAGAAATTAATAAGCTTTTGTATGATGGTATGGCTGCCAACGATTCTCGTCGTGCATGGTGGGATCCTACTGATGCCAGAAACGGAGATTGTGGATATATGCAGAATAAATTTAAGTTTGCTGATACACAGACTTGGACAGGTGATTATATTTGGATGCGTGTAGAAGAAATGTATCTGACTGCTGCTGAAGCTGAATGTCGTTTAGGTGAAGAGGCTGCTGCCATTGAAGATCTTACTGCTGTGATGGGACAACGTGTAGAAGGATATACTTGTACAAAGACAGGTACTTCTTTGGGTAAATTGACAACGGATGTTACAGGTTCACTGCTTGAAGAAATTATTACTCAGCGTCGTATAGAACTGTGGGGTGAATTTGGTCGTATCTACGATATCCGCCGTTTGAAACAAGGTTTCGTCCGTACCACTGCAATGGGTTGGCCGACTGCAGCTCAGTTGACAAACCGTCCAACCAATGATCCTGAAAGTTATATGTGGGTATTGACTATACCGCAGAGTGAGTTCGATGGTAATGCAAATATGAATCCGGCTACAGATCAGAATCCGGTAGGTGATACCAAATAATATTTAAAAGTAAGAACAATGAAAATAAAAGGATATATTTACGGAATTGGTGTCGTAATGGCTACATTATTTGCTTCTTGCGACACAGATAATATGAAAGAAGTTTTCCAGGAAACTACAATGGGGGCTGCTTTCTCATTCGGAGCTCAATCCGTTTCATTCCCCGCTAATGGATATGAGGGCTTTGATGTAGAAGTTACACGTGCAAATTCATCTGAAGCTGCAACAATTTCGTTGACAGCTACAATGGCAGATGGTTCTGCTCTTCCGGCTGAAATTAATGTTCCTTCTTCAATTTCTTTCGAAGCTGGTGAATACAGAAAAATGTTACACGTAACAGTTGGCGATATCAAATCGGGAACTACATATTCAATTGTAATAGCATTGGATCCTTCGGTAGCATCTTCTTTTGAAAATGCTATTACCACAAAAACGATTTCTGTATATAGAGATTATACATATACCAGTATTGGAACAGGTAAATTAGTTTCTGAATTCTTTGGAGCTGAAGGGGAGGCTGAAATTCAGAAAGCTGATGATATCAATTGGTACAAAGCTATCAGTCTGTATGAAGACGGTTATGATGTAGTTTTCAAGATCAGTGATGACGGAAAGACTGTAATCGTAGATAAGCAAGCTGTCGCTTCTGATATCAGTGGATATGGTACAGCATATGTTGCTGGTAATGGTACATTGGAAAATGGTGTGATAACTGTTACATTGGAATTCACTGTAAGTGCTGGAAGTTTTGGTACTGCTACAGAAGTGATTACTTTACCGGTAATGTAATTCATTTCAATTCTTAATTCTGATGGTTTTATTTAAATGATCAGATATGAGGGTGAAGTCTTAGATTTCACCCTCTTTTTTATGTCTATCGATTTAGTGTTATTTATCTTTTGAGGTTATTCAATCGTATTAATTATATTCTGCACTTGTACTAGCTTAGTTTAATTTTATAGAGTTGATAGAAATTTGCAATCGGTAAATTTTGTACCTTGCTTTTTATGCAATAAAGGTTACCGTTAGAGGGTGCATTGGACGCTGTAAATAT
>ERZ1032130.356-NODE-356-length-11919-cov-4.616403_pt1 | contig 11919 bp, 10 predicted proteins | sample MGYA00517879_ERZ1032130 | MGnify/ENA primary metagenome ERZ1032130 (study PRJEB33719, sample SAMN04262597) | wastewater metagenome | biome: rural village; feature: animal feces; material: feces | host: Bos taurus | place: El Salvador | collected 2012-01-31 ...
TTCATAGCTTTATATGATTAATAATTAAAAATTCACTCCTATTTGTGCGTGCAAAATTAATAAATAATTCACAAAAAGCACTACTTTTGCACATTAATAAATATCATATAGCGATGAAATGGATAGAGATCAAGGGCAGCGTGGGCGAGCAGATGCTTCGCTACACACTTGCGCTATCGATGAATAAAGGAGGTGATGAAGTGGGCGTAACCGGAGCCAGCGAGAAGTTTCATGCCACTTTCCCGGCATTGCCGCGATTCCAGCAGAAACGAATCAGCATTACCGACTGGATTAGCAGAGCATTTGGTAGCAACCAAAATGACTGCACCGATTGGCTCAGCTACAAGTATGCCGAAAGCCTCGGCAACAACATTCACAGCTATTTTTCCATCGCGCCTTCGCAAATCCCTGCCGATTTTGCCTCAATCATGCCTAAGTTGCAGTGTGATAATGTGGTAGCGGTGCACGTGCTTCACTCCAATAAAGGCTTATGCTCCTGCACCCCCGACTACTACAACTGGGCTATCTCGGGCATGCAGCAATGGCTGGGCGACGTGCGATTTGTGGTACTGACCGACAACCTGAATCTCACGCGCCAATGGCTGAAACTCAACACCGGCGACGCAGAGTGGGTACAGCTTCCGCAACGCCAACACACACTCATCTTCCACCTTATGCAGCAAGCAGCTCATTGCATCACAAGCGGCACTATAGAGAGCTGGTGGGGCGCTTGGCTCAACAATAATCCCGACAAGATTGTTGTAGTACCAAAGAGCGATGCACACAGTCGTTTATCACCTCTTTATTGGACCATTGTCCCAATTACGTAAGATTAATATTTGCAGATTTCAATATGAATATGTAATTTTGCAATGATAATGAAGAACAAACATTTAATAAAAAAGACGTTTTATGAAAACATTGTTATGCTTAGTAATGAGTGGTGCTTTGTTGTTTGGCGCCACAGGATGTAATATGAACAACACAGGTAAAGGAGCAGCTATCGGTGCCGGAGGCGGTGCCGCAGTGGGTGCCGGTCTTGGAGCAATCTTCGGCGGCGGTAAAGGCGCAGCTATTGGAGCAGCCATAGGCACAGCTGTAGGTGCAGGCACAGGCGCAATCATCGGACGTAAGATGGACAAGCAGAAAGAACAGCTCGCACAAATCGAGGGTGCCCAGGTTGAGACCGTCACCGACCAGAACAACCTCCAGGCAATCAAGGTCACTTTCGATGCAGGAATCCTTTTCAGCACAGGAAAGAGCAACCTCAGCAAAGCTTCACAAGATGCTCTCAGCGATTTTGCTACCTCGCTCCTCGAGAACCCGCTCACCGACGTCACCATCAATGGACACACCGACAATACCGGCTCACGTGCAGTTAACGAACGTCTCTCAAAAGAGCGTGCACAAGCAGTAGCCAACTTTCTTATTGGCAAAGGCGTTCCATCGAAGCGTCTCACCATCAACGGACTCGCCTACGACTGCCCGGTTGCATCTAACGAGACTGCCGAGGGTCGTGCCCAGAACCGTCGCGTAGAAATCTACATCGCTGCCAACGAGCAAATGGTGCGCGAAGCCGAAAACGGCACTTTGAAATAACTAATCGCGCGGCAAATTTATCATAGCGGCACTAAGCATAACCATTGCTCAGTGCCGCTCTTTTTGCATTTTTGTGTAGTTTAACTCTCAATTATTGCCATTATCGGGATTTTTGCATTATTTTTGCATGAGATAAATAAACCTTTCTATCGGCTAACAGTCAATTAAGGTGATATTTATTAAACTGCTGATTTTTATGAAAACAAAGACATTATTCATACTCTCTTTTCTCCTGTCGATAAGCATGATTGCTTCATCGTGCGACTTCCTGAGCAACACCGACAAGGGTTATGTAGCAGGAACCATAGGCGGAACAATTCTCGGCGCAGGGCTCGGGGCAGTTATTGGTGGCGATGATGGAGCCGACCTCGGCGCACACCTCGGCATGGCTGTTGGCGGCGTAGCGGGTGCTGCCATTGGTGCTAACGAAGATGCAAAGCAAGCACAGAAAGCTTCAAAGGCAAAAGCTTCGGCAAAGGCAGCCAATTCTTCTACCGACTATGAAACATACTACGACAATTCCACCGGTCTCTATTACACCAAAGTGAGCCGCGACGACGCTATTCTGTTCAATCCCCGCAGCTGCGACCTAAACGGCAGCTCATGCAAAGAGATTCTGCGCATCGCAGCCGAGCTTCGCGACATTCCTTTTGCCGGAATTATGCTATATGGAAGCACCGACGACACCGAAAGCCGCGACTACAGCATGGAGCTATCGGAGGAACGTGCCGAAGTGGTACGCGACTATTTCCTGCAACTCGGTTTCGACTACAAGCTTGTCACCGCCGTAGGTCTTGGCAGCCAATATCCCATTGCCGACAGCTCCACCCTCAGCGGTCGCGCCAGCAATCGCTGTGTGGAGGTTTATATCATCAACGCAAAGCAATAATCTTTAACTCACATAAAACGACTATTACTCTATGACGAAATCTATCATCAATCTCAATTTGCTGCTTGCCATGCTATTCACACTATTGTGCACCACACCATTGCAAGCCGCCGAGCAAGAAGAAAAACCAATGAAGTGGGTAAATGCCCTTGAACTGCGAATGATCAACAAAGGCTTCGACAACTCTCTCACGCCCTATACCCGAATCCCGAAGTATCTCAAAGACAGCGTGCGCCCCACCCTATGGGAACGCGCCCAGTGCTCAAGCGGAATAGGAATACGCTTTGCCTCTAACTCCAAGCGCATCGCCGTGCGCTACAATCTGCTCTGGAACACCCACATGGCACACATGGCAGATACCGGACTTAAAGGCACCGACCTATACCGCCTCAGCGACGATGGCGTGTGGCAATACGTCAATACCAACCGTCCCTCAAAGAGCGACTCCATTCAGCAGAAAGTGTATGTGGAGAATCTTGCCGGCGACACGCGCGAGTTTATGATTTATCTTCCGCTCTACGACGGCATCAACTGGCTCGAAGTAGGTGTAGATGAAGATGCCGAAATCGGGCTTCCGCGCATCGACAATCCCCGTGCAGCCAAGAAGGTTATTTTCTATGGCACCAGCATCTTGCAAGGTGGCTGTGCTTCTCGCACCGGTATGGTTGCTACAAGCATGATTCAGCGCGAGCTGAATTGTGAATGTGTGAATATCGGCATCAGCGGAGAAGGCAAGATGGACTTCTGCATGGCTCGGGCCATGGCACAGATACCCGATGTAACAGCCTACGTTATCGACCCGGTGCCTAATTGCACGAAAATGATGTGCGACACACTCACCTACAGCTTTGTGAAGATTCTGCGCACGCTTCGTCCCGAAGTGCCCATTGTGATAGTAGAGGGTCCGCTCTACCCCTACGCACGCTTCGATTCTTTCTTCGGCAAGTATCTCCCCGAGAAGAATGCAGCACTACGCAAGAATTATGAATTGCTGAAGCAGGAAAATCCGAAAAACCTGTATTACGTCACCAACGAAGACATCGACGGGCCCGACCACGAAGGCACCGTTGATGGCATTCACCTCACCGACCTCGGGTTCCGCCACTATGCCGATGCTCTTATCCCGGTGCTTCGCCCACTGGTGAAATAAAAACTTCAGGTAACCTCTACGAAATGAGATGCTTTGCCACGGTGCACTGCATCTCATTTTGATTTCTATCAAAATTTTGGTAATTTTGCAGCGTTTTTTTCACCAATCTACAACGCAACCAAAATGGGAGAATCGCAACAACTCAGAGAATTAAAGAGCCGTCACTACATTCAGGACTTAATCGAAGAGGGAGAGCACGAGCACCAGGATTTCAAGTTCCAAATCTCTGATGCACGCAAGATCGCCCGAAGCATCTCGGCTTTTGCCAACAACTCTGGCGGACATCTGCTCGTGGGGGTGAAAGACAACGGCCGCATTGCAGGTGTGCGCAGCGATGAAGAAATCTATATGATTGAGCAAGCCGCACAGATGTATTGCCGCCCACCCCAGAAGGTGCAATGCACCGTCTATCGCGTTGAAGGGAAATCGGTGCTGAAAGTGGATATTGCCCCTGCCGACACACTCCCCGTAATGGCTCAAGACGACGATTGCCGGTGGCGTGCCTACTATCGCGTTGCCGATGAGAATGTGGTGGCAAGTGCCCTGCATGTGAAGATATGGAAACACCGCAATGCCGCCTCGCCCACCGTTTTCACTATGACCGACAGCGAGCGCACACTCATTGCACATATCGAGAACGAAGGCGACGTAACGCTTCACGACTACTTCCGACTGGCTCATATCACACGAGCCACCGCTGAGCAGTCGGTTATCAATCTGTGCGCAGCCGGAATCCTCACGCTACGCTATCACGCCGGAGAGTGCTACATCACATCTGCGCCAAGCGAGCCTTCACATAGCTCACTATGAAATCAGCCACAGCATCTGCCGGAAGTTTCGACGAGTCGATCGACAAGTCGTAGCCTGCCGCATCGCCCCACACCTTGTCGGTGTAGAAATTATAGTAGCTTGCGCGGAGTTTATCCTTCTTCTCGGCAATTTCGCGAGCCTTCTCTGCCGAATTAATCCCTCGGCGGTTCATGATGCGCAAAATGCGGTCTTCAATCGACGAATGAATGAATATGCTTATCAGCCCCGGGTGGTTGCGCAGCACATAGTCGGCACTACGCCCCACTATAAGGCACGATGAGTTCTGAGCCAGTGTCTTCATCACATTGCTCTGCGCAGCATAAATCTTCTCATCAGAGATTGGAGAACTCCCCAGCAAATACGAACCGGTATTGAACCCCAAATTAAACGACCATATATTTGAGAAAAACGACGGAGTGCGCTCATCGGCCGCCTCAAACACCTCCGGTTTCACCCCCGATGCCTTCGACGACTCCATCAGCAGCTCCTTGTCGTAGTATTTGATGCCAAGGGCATCGGCCACAAGGCGACCTATCTCGCGCCCGCCACTGCCATATTGGCGACCAATCGTTATCACGTAATTCACTTTTGGCGTTTCCATATCTGTTGTTTTTTTGATGTTTTCCTAAAAATCTCCTCAAATATAGCAAAGATTGTCGGTAACAGCAACAATGTATGGATAAAAAATCGTATCTTTGCCGAGTATTTTTTTGAAGCACATTTTCATTCACATAAATTAATGATTAAGATGAACGAAGATTTGAAGAAGAAACTCAGCAGAGATCCCAACGGTCTGCTCACCTATGAGTATATTGCCAACAACATCGACTCTATCGACGACATAATGCCTCAACTGGTGGACAACATGATTATGGTGGACCCTAAAGGACAGTTTGTAGCAAGCACGGCCCGCTACCTTCATGCTATCGACCCCGTGAAATATGCCTCGGCTATCGACACTCTGGTGAAGGCTGCTATCGACAAAGATCGCGAGCACGCTTATCTCCCCGACCTGATTATGGCTCTCTGGGGTCCCGACTATCAAGAGAATGCCGCCGAAATCAGCGCTCGCGACGACAATTTCCGCCGCATATATAAGCGTCTTTACCCTGCTATGGGAATCTAAATAAGTTGCAATTATGAAAAAAATTGTTTTCAGCGTGATGCTTGCCGTTCTTGCTGCTGCATCTTGCGCTATGACCGGACAAAAGGCCGGCTCTGAATCTTCCGATAACAAAAAACAAGACTCTATTATGACTACTTCAATCACCGACGGCTGCACCCGTGTGCTCATCAACACATCTCTCGGCAACATAGAGATTGCCCTCTACAACAACACACCCAAGCATCGCGACAACTTCCTCAAGCTCGTGCGCGACGGATACTACAATGGCGTGCTGTTTCACCGTGTAATCAAGGATTTCATGATTCAGACGGGCGACCCCAAGTCGAAAAATGCAGCTCCGGGCGATATGCTCGGTGCCGGAGACCCGGGCTACACCATCGAGGCTGAAATAGTCTATCCCGAATATTTCCACAAGCGTGGTGCTCTTGCTGCTGCACGCACCGGCGACAACGTAAACCCAGAGCGCCGCTCATCAGGCTCTCAGTTCTATATCGTCACAGGACGCAAATATGCTCCCGAAATGATGGCTCAAATGGAGCATCGCATGAACGACCAGAAGCGACAGCAGGTGTTTGAGTCGCTTGTGGCTCCTCGCCGTAAGGAGGTGATGAAGATGCGCATGGCTGGCGACACCGCCGGTCTCGACAAGCTACAAGCCGAACTTATCGAGCTTACAGAGCAGGAAGTAGCAAAGAACCCGGTGAAATTCACCGATGCTCAGATAAATGCCTACACCACTGTGGGTGGTGCACCTCATCTCGATGGTCAATACACCGTATTCGGTGAAGTTACCGGCGGAATGGACGTGGTTGATAAAATCGAATGTGTTGAGACCGGCCGTGCCGACCGCCCCGTCACCGATGTAAAGGTCATTTCAATGAAGATTGTAGAGTGATTGAGATCAACCGACATACACTCAGCAACGGACTTCGTCTGCTGCACTACCACGATGCTTCCACGCAAATGGTGGCCGTGAATGTGCTTTACGATGTGGGTGCCCGCGATGAAGTCCCGGGCCACACAGGCTTGGCACACCTTTTCGAGCACCTTATGTTTGGCGGCTCTGAGCATATCCCCGATTTCGACACTCCGCTACAGATGGCTGGTGGTGAAAGCAATGCCTGGACGAGCGACGACGTAACCAACTTCTACGACATCGTCCCGGCGCACAACGTTGAGACTGCTTTTTGGCTCGAAAGCGACCGCATGAATGCCCTCGCCCTCACACAGCGCAGCCTTGATGCCCAGAAGAGCGTTGTCATTGAGGAATTCAAGCAGCGGTGTCTCAACGTACCCTACGGCGACGTGTCGCACCTCGTACGTCCGGCGGCTTTCACCAAGCACCCCTACCGTTGGCCTGTGATTGGCGAAAAGATTGCCGACATCGAAGGCGTCACACTCGACGTTGCCCGCCAATTTTTCCATGGGCACTACGCACCTAACAATGCAATTCTCTGCGTGGCGGGTAACATATCTTTCGACAGCGCCGTTCAGCTCACCGAGAAGTGGTTCAACCACATTCCACGCCGGGCAATTATTCCCCGCAACCTGCCCGTAGAACCGCAACAAGCTGAGCCCCGCTTTATCTCGCACCACGCCGATACTCCGCAAGATCTTATCGTGAAGGCTTATCACATGTGCAACCGTCGGCACCCCGACTATCACGCAAGCGACATCATCAGCGACATCCTTGCCAATGGCAACTCGGCTCGTTTCTTCACGAACGTGCTCCTGAAAACCAACCTTTTTTCCGACCTCGACGCATCAATCTGGGGCTCAATCGACCCTGGAATGATGGTGATTAAAGGCAGATTGCTGCCGGGAGTTGCCTTCGACGATGCCAATAGCGTGATCGATACTGAGCTTCAGCGTCTTGTCACAGAGGGCGTAAGCCAGTATGAGGTCGATAAGTTCGTCAATAAATTCGAGTCGAAAGAGTGCTTTGAGAACGTAAGCTATGCCGAGATGGCATCAAAGTTATGCTATCACGAACTGATTGGCTCGGCTGACGACATCAACTCCGAGCTCGCCCGCTACCGCCGTCTCACCGCAGCCGACATCAACCGCGTAGACCGCACCATTTTCGCCCCCGAAAACGAAACACTATTATATTACGGCCCTTCGGCAAAATAGCAATCAAGTTTCGCTGGTATTACGCTTTAGTTTCACAGCGAAACAATAAATCTTTCTTTCCGTCAATATTAGCAACACGCCATTGATATTGTAAAATTTAACTTTGAATAATGGATAAAATTTAGTATCTTCGCGTGATAATTGTGAAGATATTCCTCTATGGTATTTCGTCGAGAGGATAAACCCAATTAACTCTAACAGCAAAATTTTTTATTTTAATTGATAAAATTATTATGGCTAAAGAAAAGAAATTCATGACGTGCGATGGTAATCAGGCTGCTGCCCATGTGAGCTATATGTTCACCGAAGTGGCTGCTATATATCCTATTACCCCGTCGTCCACAATGGCTGAACACGTAGATGAGTGGGCTGCCGCCGGAAGAAAAAACATCTTTGGAGAGACAGTTCTGGTTCAGGAAATGCAATCTGAGGGTGGTGCTGCAGGTGCTGTTCACGGTTCGCTCCAAGCAGGAGCACTCACCACTACCTACACTGCTTCTCAGGGCTTGCTTCTCATGATTCCTAACATGTACAAGATTGCCGGAGAATTACTGCCTTGTGTATTCCACGTTTCAGCTCGTACACTTGCTTCTCATGCTCTCTGCATCTTCGGTGACCACCAAGATGTGATGTCAACCCGCCAGACTGGCTTCGCCATGCTCTGCGAAGGCTCTGTTCAGGAGGTTATGGATCTTGCAGGTGTTGCTCACCTCTCAACCATCAAGTCAAAGGTGCCGTTTGTTAACTTCTTCGACGGTTTCCGCACTTCTCACGAAATTCAGAAAATCGAAGCTATCGATCAGGAGGATTTAGCTGCGCTCATCGACCAGGACGCTCTCAGCGACTTCCGCAAGCGTGCTCTCAGCCCCGAGAATCCTTCAACTCGCGGTACTGCCGAGAACCCCGATGTGTTCTTCCAGCACCGTGAATCGAGCAACGAATACTATAATGCCGTTCCGGCTATCGTAGAGGACTACATGAACAAGGTTGCCGAAATCACCGGTCGCCAGTATCACCTCTTCGACTACTACGGAGCTGCCGATGCTGAGCGCGTAATCATCGCTATGGGCTCAGTTACTGAGGCTATCCGCGAAACTATCGACCACCTCACTGCCCAAGGCGAAAAGGTTGGTTTGGTTTCGGTTCACCTCTACCGTCCATTCTCGGCTAAGCACTTCCTCGCTGCAGTGCCTGCCACTGCCAGGCGCATCGCTGTGCTCGACCGCACCAAGGAACCGGGCGCAAACGGCGAGCCTCTCTATCTCGACGTTAAGGACTGCTTCTACGGCAAGGAGAATGCTCCGCTTATCGTAGGTGGCCGCTTCGGTCTTGGTTCTAAGGATACCACTCCGGCACAAATCCTCTCGGTTTACGAGAACCTTGCATTGCCTATGCCAAAGGATAAATTCACCCTCGGCATCGTCGATGACGTAACTTTCACTTCTCTCCCGCAGAAAGAAGAAGTAACTCTCGGCGGCAAGGGTATGTTCCAGGCCAAGTTCTATGGCCTCGGAGCCGACGGTACCGTAGGTGCAAACAAGAACTCCGTGAAGATTATCGGTGACAACACCAACAAATATTGCCAGGCTTACTTCGCCTACGACTCTAAGAAGTCGGGCGGATTCACCTGCTCTCACCTCCGCTTCGGCGACAATCCTATCCGCAGCACTTACTTGGTGACTACACCTAACTTCGTAGCTTGCCACGTTCAGGCTTATCTCAATATGTACGACGTAACCCGTGGTCTCCAGAAGAATGGTACATTCCTTCTCAACACCATCTGGGAGGGCGACGAGCTGGCTGCCAACTTGCCTAACAAGGTGAAGAAATACTTCGCCGACAACAATATCACCGTTTACTACATCAACGCCACTAAGATTGCTCAGGAAATCGGACTTGGCAACCGCACCAACACAATCCTCCAGTCGGCTTTCTTCCGCATCACCGAGGTTATCCCCGTTGACCTTGCTGTTGAGCAGATGAAGAAATTCATCGTTAAGTCTTATGGCAAGAAGGGTGAAGACGTAGTGAACAAGAACTATGCAGCCGTTGACCGCGGTGGAGAATACAAGACTCTCACTGTCGATCCCGCTTGGTCAAATCTTGAAGTCAGCAAGGTTGCTACCGACGATGCTCCTGAATTTATCCAGAACATCGTACGTCCTATCAACGCTCAAGACGGCGACCTTCTCCCAGTTTCGGCATTCACCAAGAACCCCGACGGCGTTTGGGAGAATGGTACTGCCAAATATGAGAAGCGCGGTGTTTCGGCTTTCGTTCCCGAGTGGAATGCAGAGAACTGTATCCAGTGTAACAAGTGTGCCTACGTCTGTCCGCACGCTGCTATCCGTCCGTTCGTGCTTACTGCCGACGAGCTCGCTGCCTCTCCATTCAAGGAGGGTGAGACCCTTGCTGCTATCGGAAAATCGTTTGCAGGTATGGCATTCGCTCAAGTCGTTGACGACCTCGACTGCCTCGGTTGCGGTAACTGCGTCGATGTATGTCCGGGCAAGAAGGGTGTGAAAGCTCTCGAAATGAAGCCGCTCCAGACCGAAGTTGGTGCCCAGGCTAAGTGGGACTACTGCGTGAAGAACGTTTCAAGCAAGCAGAAACTCGTCGATGTGAAACTCAACGTGAAGAACTCTCAGTTCGCTACTCCTATGTTTGAGTTCTCTGGAGCTTGCTCCGGCTGCGGTGAGACTCCTTATGTGAAGCTCATCTCTCAGCTCTACGGCGACCGCGAAATGGTAGCCAACGCCACCGGCTGTAGCTCTATCTACTCCGGCTCTGTGCCTTCTACTCCTTACACCACCAATGACCGCGGTCAAGGTCCGGCTTGGGCTAACTCACTCTTCGAGGACTTCTGCGAATTTGGTCTCGGTATGGTTATCGCCAACGAGAAGATGCGTGCACGCCTTGAGACTCTCATCAAGCAGGCTTCAATGTGCGACTGCGCTCCCGCTGAGGCTAAGGAACTCTTCAACGCTTGGCTCGAGAACAAGGACGATGCCGAAAAGAGCCGCGAAATCGCCGACAAGATTATCGACTTCCTCAAGGACTGCGACAAGCCAGAGGCTAAGAAGATCATGGAACTCAGCCACTATCTCGTGAAACGCTCACAGTGGATCATCGGTGGCGACGGTGCTTCCTACGATATCGGTTTCGGAGGTCTCGACCATGTACTCGCTTCGGGCAAAAACGTGAATATCCTCGTACTCGATACCGAGGTTTACTCTAACACCGGTGGTCAGGCTTCTAAGGCAACCCCGCTCGGCGCTATCGCTAAATTTGCCGCTTCAGGTAAGCGTATTCGCAAGAAAGACCTCGGCTTGATAGCATCTACCTACGGCTACGTTTATGCAGCACAAGTGGCTATGGGAGCCGACAACGCACAGACCCTCAAAGCTATCCGCGAGGCAGAGGCCTACGACGGTCCTTCAATCATCATCGCCTACGCACCTTGTATCAACCACGGCTTGAAGGCTGGTATGGGTAAGGCTCAGGCTGAAGAGGCAAAGGCTGTTGAGTGCGGATACTGGCATCTCTGGCGCTACAACCCCGAACTCGAGAAGGAAGGCAAGAACCCATTCACACTCGACAGCAAAGAGCCTAATTGGGACAACTTCGAGACATTCCTCAAGGGCGAGGTTCGCTACGCATCAGTAATGAAGCAGTACCCCGACGAGGCTGAAGAGCTGTTCAAGGCTGCTAAGGAGAACGCACAGTGGCGCTACAACAACTACCGCCGCCTTGCTCGCCAGCAGTGGGGTCAAGACCCAGATGCAATCAAGGAATAATCCCTGACGAATCAAAAAGGGAATTGTCCAAAAGGACAAATCCCGGTGGAAAATTCCCAAAATACATTCAAGAAAGGCTGTGTCATACTGACACAGCCTTTCTTATACCCTTTCACAATCTCGCAGCAAGCACCACAAAAACACCCTGCCTCGCTGCCACCGCAATGCCTCACAACCCCACCGCCCCACCGCCTCACCGTCTCACCGCCACCGCAATGCCTCACCGCCTCACCGCCACACTGTAGGGTCGCGCCTTGGTGCGACCCTACAGTGTGGCTTGGGCTGGGGATAAAAAAAAGAGCCGGGCAACTTGCGGTTGTCCGGCTCTTAGGGGGCAGTGACCTACTCTCCCACTTTCGCAGTACCATCGGCGCGGTGAGGTTTAACTTCTCTGTTCGGAATGGGAAGAGGTGGA
>ERZ1032130.357-NODE-357-length-11888-cov-5.175780_pt1 | contig 11888 bp, 13 predicted proteins | sample MGYA00517879_ERZ1032130 | MGnify/ENA primary metagenome ERZ1032130 (study PRJEB33719, sample SAMN04262597) | wastewater metagenome | biome: rural village; feature: animal feces; material: feces | host: Bos taurus | place: El Salvador | collected 2012-01-31 ...
GTCGGAATCATGGTGCCATGTCCCTGAAAATATCCGCGGATAACCCCAAGTACCCCCATGATCAGAATGCATGGCGCCAGCACGCGCAGACAGATTGCACCCTCCGGAGTATTTAACACAGTTCCCGTAAGAAAATCTGCGCCAAAATATGCCGCCAATGCGCCCAAAATGCCTACAAAAAGACCAAATCCCAGCGCACATTTTAAAATGCGTCTGATGTTCCCGTGGTCTCCTGTTCCAATTCTGGCCGAAACAATTTTTGAAACTGCAAGCGGCAAACTATAAGAGGAAACCAGTAAAATCAGGGAATATATTTCAAAGGCACAGGAATAATAGCTGTTTCCTACGTCACCAATGATTCTTCCAAGGGGAATACGGTACAAAAGCCCGATCATCCTTACAATGATGGATGCCGATGCCAAAATCGCACCCTGAAATATATAATTTGAATTGTTACTCTTTTTCTTACTCAATGACTACATCATCCTCATAATCAAGCCAGATGACACAGATCCATGTTTTTCCCTGATTTAAAAGAACACGTTTTCCGTTTTCATCCAGATATTTTGCAGGAGCAGCATTATCGCCATCTCTCCACCATGTACCTTCAATCATTTTACCTTCTGTAAATACAATTGATTTATTACTCTTTTCGCTTCCAAAGCACTCAAATGCAAGGTAATCTTCTTTGTCACGAACTTCTCCGTAGCAGTACTGGAAAATTACATTGTCATAAGCAAGCTGTTCTCCTGTCATATCATCAATGTGTTCTCCGCCATACTGATAGCGGTAGTATTTTCCGTCTTCTTCATTATATTTGAAGTGAGCTCCTACTTTTGAGAAACCATTTGCTTTATTGGTTTCTTTGCCGCCCGGATAAATCAGTGCTGCAGACGGATACTTGGAATAATCCAGATCTTCACCATCTTTGGCAAATTTGAATTTTCCATAATAAGCTTCATTATAGGATAAGTTATATTCAAACTTTTCAATATACTTCATAATACCTTCTGCACTTGCATATACATTATGAGGTGCTTTACGGTCATTTGTACGATAAAATGCTTCCGGAGCAGGACGTTCAATACCAGCAACCGCTCCACTGATATTGTCAACAAGATCACTGTTTAACATATCTCCCACATAAACGGTTGCCTGTCCGAAATGAACATAAATTGCATCAAATTCCAGGGCAAAGGACAAATAATAATCTCTGCAGCTTCTGATCGAACCAATTTTTTCCAAATCATGCCAGTCTTCGATTATACCCATCAAACGTGTGATACGTCCTTCTACCGGGCATTCATAAACAACATCTGCACGGCTGATTCCGGTCTGCGGACAGCCGGCTTCAATATTATTAAACATAACCGCAAGAGGTCTTTGACGCCCAATTGCTTCATCAACCTGCTTTCCCGTCAAGTAACTTGTAACCATATTTCCGGTTTCGATAATGACTGATTCTGCAGCAGTCTCCTTTGTTCCTTCAGCTGTCGTCTGTTCAGAAACATCTCCCTTTCCACAGCCAAACGTCATTGCAGCTGTTAAAAGTGCCAGCAACAGTACCTTTGCTTTTCTCATACCTGTACCTTCTTCCTATCTTGTGATGTTCAGACGATTTAAGATCTCGTCCTGTTTAAACTCCATATTTTCTCTTTCCACCTCATCCATATGGTCATAACCAAACAGATGGAGCATACTGTGAGCGATCAAAAAGGCATATTCACGTTTTATACCGTGATCATATTTTTCAGCCTGCTCGATCACTTTATCAACAGAAATAACAATGTCTCCTAAAATCAGTTCTCCTGTATCCGGATCAAAGCTGCTCATATCATCCGCTTCCAGTACAGTAAAGTCAGATGGATACGCATATTCGATCATCGGAAAAGACAACACATCTGTCGGTGCATCAATACCTCTCTGTTCTAAATTAATCTGCCGGATTTCATCATTTGATGTTAAAATAATATTTACCTGTACCTCGTATGGGCAGTCCTCGTAATCTAAAGTTTCTGAAATAACTGCTTCCGCAACTTCCTGCTCACTAAAGGGCAATGGAATTTCAGATTCTCGTTCGATTGTAACTGTCATTATTTCCCCCTCTTTTCGTATTCTTCATATGCCTGAACAATTTTCTGTACAAGCGGATGTCTGACTACATCCTTGCTTGTCAGCTTGCAAAAGGTAATATCTTCTACTTTTGCCAATACCTTAAAAGCCACATCCAGTCCCGATTTTACATCTTTTGGCAAATCCTTCTGAGTTTCATCCCCTGTGATGACCACCTTAGAGCCAAAACCGATACGTGTCAAAAACATTTTCATCTGGGCCGGTGTAGTATTCTGTGCCTCGTCCAGAATGATAAATGCATTGTCCAGCGTTCTTCCTCTCATGTAAGCCAACGGTGCAACTTCGATGAGACCTTTTTCCATATTTTTCATAAAGCTGTCAGCACCCATGATCTGATATAATGCATCATACAACGGACGAAGGTAGGGATCCACTTTACTTTGCAAATCTCCCGGAAGAAATCCTAATTTTTCCCCCGCTTCAATGGCTGGTCGGGTTAAAATAATTCTTCCGACTTCTTCTTTTTTGAATGCATCAATCGCCATGGCCATAGCCAGATAAGTTTTACCGGTACCGGCAGGTCCGGTACCGAATACGATCATTTTATTGCGGATCGCATCTACGTACTGCTTTTGCCCCAACGTCTTTGGTTTCACCGGTTTACCGAAAATCGTATGGCATATCAGATCTTTATCCATCTCTACCATAGCATCATCTTTATCCTCATAGGAAAGGGCCAGAGCGTAATTTACTTCCTGCTCTGTAATCTGATTTCCTCTGACAGACAATGCCAGCAGATTCCCAATAATCTTTTCCGCTTTTTTTACATGACTGCCATTTCCTACAATTTTCAGAGTGCCGTCACGGAATACAAGCGTCACACCCAAATGTTTTTCCAGAATTTTCACATGGGAGTCCAGTTTTCCGAAAATGTTTCCCGCATGTGCTGCCGGAATTTCCATTATAGTTTCAATAATACTCAAATTTAATGTTCTCCTTCCCCCGAAATTTCCGCAGAAGCTTCGGGTATGACAACCGGCACTTTTGTGGTAACCGGAATGCGTAAAGTCACATATCCACCCACTACGCACAGTTTATCATTAGTGTCTATTTTAACATCTTTTTCTATAATTTGAACCCCTTTTTGCAAAATATTTTTGTATTTGTTTAAATACCTGTCATTTGCTTTCTCTATTAATTCCTCTTTTGTATACTTTTTTTCCTCTTCCACATACTCCAGATACCAGTCAAGCTCTATGGAAAATGGCAGATAAAAGTTTTCAGTGATATGAATTTCTTTTAACTCCGGCACTTTCTCACATTTTTCAAATGGAATTTTGGGTACGAATTCATAATACTTATCTAAAATGGTCAATCTGATACCTAAACGTTTTCTTTCTGTATAAATTTTGCTTTTATATTTCAACGAAAAACTATCCTCATATTTTTCCGTTGAAACAATATAAATGTCTGCATCTGCCGGGACCTCTTCGTATCCGATAATTTCTCCTCCGTCATTTTTAATCACATAGTATCCTTCTACAAGCGTCTGTCCGGCACTTACTTCATCTCCCCCTGAAACCACCGGAGTGCCCTGACGGACGATGATGGATTCTACAATTCCTGCCTGTTCAGTCACAATGCTTGCAGGCGTATTTTCTTTTAACTCTATGCTGGATATAATATCTTCATCTGTATTTTCTTTGATTTGTATCATAATCCTTGTACCACGCATTTCTGCGGAAACCCACAACATATTTGGATACCTGCTTCGCAGCTTTGTTTCAATGTTTTCACAGATGATTTCAGATTTTCTTGTACCGTGGGAAACACCAAGACTATCCAGATATTCCAAAATCTCCTGATTATTTTGCGTTACATTTCCTTCCAAATGAATATTCCATACAAAAAGAGACAAAACATAGATTCCGGCTATACAAATCAAAATTCCGGCAAAAAACATTTTTCGTTTGCGAAATTTATGTAGAAAAAAAGGAAGACCATGCTTTTCAAGAAGTATGATCTTCGTCCCTGTTTTTCTTGCCAATGACCGCATTCTTTTATAGTCTTTGATACTCACATACATTTCATAAACAAATTCATGATTTTCCACACCCCATAACAGAATCTTATGGACATTACAAAGATTTAATAATCGTTCCGGCGAATACCCCTCTACCTTGATTTTTACATATCCCTTCAAATATTTAAGTAAGCGTACAAGCACCCTCTGAACTCCTCCTTATGAATAGCAAACAGATTCAATATCGCCTTTAATCTTCATATCCACATTTGTATAATAAACAATTTCCAGATTTTTCCCGATAAATGTTACGCGGCATACCTTCGTTTGTATTTTTATACAGCATTTTCCGTACTCGATAATCCCCTTATAATTTTCCACATAAATTTCATTTTTTCCAGTCACTGTCACAATGGGCAGTCCTTCTGCAATATCCTCCGGAATATTCAGTTTTTTTGCTATTTTAGATTTTACTTCAAACAAAAAATCGCCTCACTCTTCTAAAAGATATGAGGCGACCAGTCTGTACTATGCAATTTTACCGATATAAAATGAGACCGAACCACTGAACGGTTGTCATACTGTCCAGGAATGGAATATCATACCTTTCCGCAAGATCTGTCACTAAAATTCCCTGGCTTTCGATACAGGGAATCATGTACTCCGGATGTCTGCAGCTTCCACCTTCACAATAAGCACAGGAATCACAAACAGCACAGCTTTCAGATGATAAAAGCATGACTTCCAGCCCTTCTTCCATAAAAATCTTACCTAAGGTTCTGGTAATGTTTTCATGTTCAAAGCGGGTTTGCAGGGTTTCTTCAAAATTGGCAATATCTGTAACCTCTGCAATGGTGGTAAAGAAAAATGCACCGGCATAACTCATACACCGTTTTTTACATATTTCTACGCTCCCTACTGCAGGAGGGCAAGACCATGATTTTCCGTACATTGGACATTCCTGTTTGCAGATCTGACGTACTTCTTCCTTAAATGTCAGCTCTGACGGGGCAATCCACTCATACTGCATCAAAGGCAGTTCTAATATTTTTGTTTCAATTGTTTTTTTTAAATCCAACTGACTCATCAAAAAAACCTATTTTAATGCTGCAAGAAAAAGTTCATAAAAATCATCTTCACCATCCAACATAGGTGCATTTTCACCACCGCCATTGGTGCTTCGTTTCATTGCCGCATATGCTTCCTCTCCTGCAATAATGACATCCATAGGATAAATCTCGTAACCTTTTTCCCTGCAAATTTTACAGAATTCATCCAAAGGCTCCTGTGCACTTTCTGTTGCAAGAAATTTATCTCGAAGTTCTTTATCCTTTAAGGCTCTCTTTTGTAACTCATTTAAAATATCTACAGTATTCATACGCTGTCCCCGATACTACTATTTCTGGATACGTGCAACACCTGTCTTGATTGCTGCCTGAGCAACTGCTTTTGCTACAGATTCTGCAACACGTTTATCAAATGGGTTTGGAATGATATACTCTGCACTTAATTCTTCATCAGAAACCAGGCCTGCGATTGCATAAACCGCTGCAACCTTCATTTCATCGTTGATATCTGTTGCTCTAACGTCCAACGCACCTCTGAAAATACCCGGGAATGCAAGAACATTGTTAATCTGGTTCGGGAAGTCGCTTCTTCCTGTTCCAAGCACTGCTGCACCTGCTGCTTTTGCAAGTTCCGGCATGATTTCCGGTACCGGATTTGCCATCGGGAAGAGAATTGGATTTTCAGCCATGGATTTTACCATTTCTTCTGTCACTGTTCCAGGTGCAGAAACACCGATAAATACATCAGCGCCTTTAATTACTTCTGCAAGTGTACCTTTTTCCATATTTCTATTGGAAATCTTAGCCATTTCCATTTTTTCTGCATTTAATCCGTCTCTGCCTTCATAGATCGCACCTGTACGGTCGCACATGATCACATTCTTAAGACCAAGGCTGATCAAAAGTTTGACGATCGCAATCCCTGCCGCACCGGCACCGGATGTTACAACTTTGATTTCATCAAGCTTTTTGCCCGTAAATTTCAATGCATTGATCATTGCTGCTGCCGTTACAATCGCTGTACCATGCTGGTCATCATGGAAGATTGGAATATCGCATTTCTCTTTTAACTGACGTTCAATTTCAAAGCATCTTGGAGCAGAAATATCTTCAAGGTTTACTCCTCCAAAGCTTCCTGCCAGAAGCTCTACTGTACGAACGATTTCATCTACGCTTTTGCTGCGTACGCAAAGAGGGAATGCATCTACGTCACCAAATTCTTTAAAAAGTACACATTTCCCTTCCATAACCGGCATACCGGCTTCCGGGCCGATATCTCCAAGACCTAAAACTGCGTTACCATCTGTAATTACAGCAACCATGTTTCCACGACGTGTATATTTGTAAGACAGATCTACATCTTTTGAAATTTCAAGACATGGTTCTGCAACACCCGGTGTATAAGCAACAGCTAATTCTTCAGGTGTAGAAACCTTCGCACGGCTGACTACTTCAATTTTTCCATTCCATGCTTCGTGCTGTTTTAATGCAAATTCTTTTTTATCCATAATTTTATCCTCCTTTGATTCATTTTCATTAAGTATCCTGTTTATACTATATGTTAAATCAATTTTTTTCGCAAATTATTTTTATTTATGATACGGTTCATGGTTTCGAATACGAAAACTGCGATAAATCTGTTCCAGCAGTACAACTCTCATCAGCTGATGAGGAAAGGTCATTTTCGAAAAACTTAAGCTGTAATCTGCACGATTTAACACTTTTTGTGTCAATCCCAAAGAACCGCCAATAATAAATACCAGATGACTGACTCCATTTACATTCCATTTTTCCATTTTATCAGCCAGTTCTTCGGAAGATAACTGTTTTCCGTCGATTGCCAGGGCTACCACATAAGCACTCTCCGGCACTTTTGAGAGAATTCGCTCTCCTTCTTTTTCCTTAATCTGATTTTCCAGGCCTTCCGATGCATTGTCTGGTGTTTTTTCATCTGCCACTTCTACAATTTCTAATTTACAATATCTGGAGAGACGCTTTGCATATTCTGCAATGGCATCTGTAAAATATTTTTCTTTGATTTTTCCTACGGTAATTAAAGTAATTTTCATTGTAAGTCCTTTCGGGTTTTGCTATACTTTGTACATAGTATACACCAAGGAGAACATTATGGCAAAACAATATATGGAACCACAGAAACGTTATGAAGATCATAAATCTACAGGTATTTTATTCCTTTCACTCGGAGTAATTGGTACTGTTATCACGATTCTTTGCTGGACCAATGTACTTAAATTCCCATTGAGCAGTTTCCAGTTACTGATTTTACTTGTAATGTTTTTGGCATTTATAGGATTTGGAATTTTTTCCATGAAACGTGCTGCAGAAGTATTTCAAACCATTGAAACGGAAAACAATCTGGTAGCAGATATGCGAAAATGGATTGAAGAAAACAGAGAAAACTTCTGTGTGTCCGATACCGCCGGATTATCAGGCAGCGAACTCTACTTTCAGCGAGAACAGGATATTCATGACGCGATCATGGATCAATTCCCTGATATTGACGAAAGCTTATTAGATATTTTCGTAGAAGAAACTTATCAGGCACTGTTTGAACAAATATAAAAAAGTTGGGATTACTCCCAACTTTTTTATTTACAACTATAATGTATTATGCATATTTTCTCATTGCTGCTTCTACAACATGTCCCACAAGTACAGAAGTTGTTACACTTCCAACACCGCCTGGTACTGGTGTGATTGCATCAACGATTGGTTCTACCGCTGCATAATCGCAGTCGCCGCAAAGTTTACCTTCAGCATTTACGTTGATACCAACGTCGATGACTGTCTGGCCTTCTGAAACATATTCAGCACCTACAACACCTGCACGGCCTGCAGCTACAATTACGATATCAGCTTCTCTTGTAACAGATGGCATATCAACTGTTCTTGTATGACATACGGTAACTGTAGCATTTTTCTGGATCAACATCATAGCAGCTGGTTTACCAACTACTAAAGAACGTCCGATCACAACTGCTTTTTTACCTGTGCAGTCGATTCCGTAGTGGTCTAAGATTTCCATACATGCCTGTGGTGTACAAGGTGGGAAACCAACTTTCTGTCCTGTGAATACACCGCCAAGGGATGCATCTGTCTGACAGTCAACATCTTTTTCTGCTGCTAAAGCGTTTTCTACTACTTTCTGGTTGATGTGTTTTGGAAGTGGACGGAACATTAATACGCCATGGATAGCGTCATCATTGTTTACTTCGTCGATAACTTTTAAAAGTTCTTCCTGTGATACATTTGCCGGAAGTAAGTATTTTTTGTATTCTACACCAAGAGTTTCACAACGTTTTGTTGCTCCTCTTTCGTAAGATAAGTCGTCTGGTCTTTCGCCTACACGGATAATACCCAAAGTAGGTTTGATTCCTTTTTCATTTAATTTTGTAACGTCGGCTTTAATTCTTTCGTTTAAAGCAGCTGTTACTTCTTTACCTAATAACTGTTTTGCCATATTGGTAATCTCCTGTTGATTTTATGATTAGCGAAGTCTTGCAGTAACTTTTTCAAAGATTTCGTCAGATTTTTTGCTGTAATCTTCAATCATTTTATCTGCTTTTGCATTTAATTCTGCTGCGTATTCTTTATCAGCCATAGATTTTGTGTTAATAAATACGTTTAAGGATGCTCCAAGTAAAGCACCTTTACAGAATGCAACACCTACACCTGCATCAGAAATTGCAAGCGCAGATCCTTTTGCAGCGAATTCTTCGATGACATCGATTGCTTCACAGCATTTTTCCATGATTTCCATCGGAACTGAGCAGGCATCTTTTAATACGATTGCCATAACACGAGCTTTTTCAGCCTTTTCTTCTTCAGTTTCTCTTGGCATACCATATGCTTTTGCAAGTGGTTCGAAGACTTCCGCGTCTTTTTCAACTAATCTTAAGAAATCAGCCTGAAGAGCTGTTGCCTTTTCTTTTAACGCAATAATATCAGCTTCTACGTCAGCATATTTTTTCTTGCCAACTGTTAAGCTTCCAACCATGTTGCCAAGTGCCATACCAACTGCACCAACTAATGCAGATGCACCGCCGCCGCCTGGTACCGGAGCTTTTGACGCAAGCACTTCAACAAATTCTTCACATGTGTTCTTTGTAAATCCCATGATTTTATTCTCCTTTATTGGGAAACTATTTCATAATACGAAAACAACACACTGCTCCCCTCTGTTTCCAAAGGGAAGCAGTGTGTCTTAGAGTTAACAATTCATGTTCATTTAAGAATGTTAGCCTTATTTAATACTTTCTAAATCTTAGAATAATCCTGTGATCTTACCTGTTTCATCTACGTCGATCTTGCAAGCAGCCGGAACTTTTGGTAAGCCTGGCATTGTCATGATTTCACCTGTTAATGCAACGATGAAACCAGCACCTGCAGATACTTTTAAGTTACGTACTGTAACTTCGAAGTCTGTTGGAGCACCAAGTTTTGTCTGATCATCTGTGAAGCTGTACTGTGTTTTAGCAACGCAGATTGGAAGGTTGCCGTAACCCATAGCTGTTAACTGTGCAGCCTGTTTCTGAGCGTTAGCTGTAAGAACAACACCATTACCATGGTAGATTTTCTTAACGATTGCGTTAAGTTTATCTTCGATAGATCCCTCTAATTCATAGGAGAAGTGGAAGTCGCTTGGTTCTTCAACTAATCTTAATACTTCTTCAGCTAATTTGATACCGCCTTCGCCGCCTTTTGCCCATACTTCAGAGAGAGCAACGTTAACGCCAAGTTCTTTACATTTTGCTTCTACAAGGTCAAGTTCAGCTTTTGTATCTGTTGGGAATGCGTTGATAGCAACTACACATGGTAAGCCATAAACGTTTTTGATATTTCCAACGTGCTGTAAAAGGTTAGGAAGACCTTTTTCAAGAGCTTCAAGGTTTTCGTTGTTGAGATCAGCTTTTGCAACACCACCGTTGTATTTCAGAGCACGTACTGTAGCTACGATAACAACTGCGTTTGGTTTTAAGCCAGCCATACGACATTTAATGTCAAGGAATTTTTCAGCACCAAGGTCAGCACCGAAACCAGCTTCTGTGATTGTATAATCAGATAATTTCAGAGCCATCTTTGTAGCTGTTACAGAGTTACATCCGTGAGCGATGTTAGCGAAAGGTCCACCGTGAACGATTGCCGGTACATGTTCAAGTGTCTGAACCAGGTTTGGTTTTAACGCATCTTTCAAGAGAGCTGCCATAGCGCCCTGTGCATTTAAGTCACCAGCTGTAACAGGTTTCTGTTCTGATGGTTTGCCATATGTATAACCGATAACGATTCTTGCTAATCTTGCTTTTAAGTCGTTAATGTCGCTTGCAAGACAAAGAACTGCCATGATTTCAGATGCTACTGTGATGTCGTATCCATCTTCTCTTGGTGTTCCGTCTGTTCTTCCGCCAAGACCATCTACTACGTTACGTAACTGACGGTCGTTCATATCTACACATCTTCTCCATGTAATCTTTCTTGGGTCGATGTTTAATTCGTTGCCCTGGAAGATGTGGTTGTCGATCATAGCAGCAAGTAAGTTGTTTGCAGCACCGATAGCGTGGAAGTCACCTGTGAAGTGAAGGTTGATATCTTCCATTGGAACTACCTGAGCGTATCCGCCACCTGCAGCACCGCCTTTTACGCCGAATACCGGTCCTAAAGAAGGTTCACGGAGAGCTACCATAACTTTTTTGCCAAGCTTCTGCATACCATCTGCAAGACCTACTGTTGTAGTTGTTTTTCCTTCTCCTGCAGGAGTTGGGTTGATAGCTGTTACAAGGATTAATTTCCCGTCCTGTGCATCAGACTCTCTTAATAAGTTGTAGTCGATTTTTGCCTTGTAATTTCCATACTGTTCCAGATATTTTGGATCAATGCCAGCTTTTGCAGCGATTTCAGTGATTGGCTGCATCTGTACTTCCTGTGCGATTTCAATGTCAGATTTGTATCCCATTGTAAAAATCCCCTTTCTTGCCTCTTAATTTGTGTATTCACACATATATTTTAAATATCTGCCTTCGTTCACTTTCCAGATATTTAAGTACACATTAGATAATATATATTGTGAATTTGCATAAATACATAATACACAATTTACGTTTTTTTGTAAAGTATTTAAAAATTATCCTTCTCAATATTCCTTTATCGAATAGTTCCCTTGACTGTTGTAATGGAAATATCTCCTGCCACTACCATATCCTCTGCATAAAAGCCCTGCAAGAAATTATCTTCATAAAGAATCTGTGCGGATGGCGGGAATTCCTCATCTGCTTCCCAGAAAATAAATCTCATATGGTAGTTATTAATTAATTCAAATTCGTATGCCACATCTCCCATTTTAATCGGTGTCGCCCCAAGCTTTTCCATGGCTGCTTTGAATTTTGGTAATTTATAACCAAAACCGTAGGTTAATCTGGAAAGACATCTCCCTGTAAATGGCTGTAAATACAGTTCCCCATAGGTTGGAACTTCACGAAAAGTAATATATTTTCCTGTACTGAGTACTGCTTTTCCTTCAATTAAATATCTCATTACAAAAGTTCTGGACGGAATATTTTCCATCATGATCAAATATGCGTCCGGATCCTCTGTCTTTGGTGAGATTGTAAATTCCGGAAAGCTGATGCCATATTCATATACGATGAAACGCACGTGAAATTCATGATTTTCTTCATCATAAGGGATATTACAGCGTTCAGAAACTTCCT
>ERZ1032130.358-NODE-358-length-11876-cov-12.291684_pt1 | contig 11876 bp, 14 predicted proteins | sample MGYA00517879_ERZ1032130 | MGnify/ENA primary metagenome ERZ1032130 (study PRJEB33719, sample SAMN04262597) | wastewater metagenome | biome: rural village; feature: animal feces; material: feces | host: Bos taurus | place: El Salvador | collected 2012-01-31 ...
AGGATTTCAAAGATGCGTACATGAACGCAAAAAGAAACAGCGCGATCCGTTTCTCTATTTAAGTAAATAAAGCTGAGGCATCCCGGAATACCAAACTCCGGGATGCCTCATGCTATATGCTGTTAGATTTGACGCTTACTGAAAATAGTGTTCGACTTTCTGGGTGCGAATACTCGTTTCGCAGTTTATGCTCTTTTTTTCTTTGGCTTTGCACTTCGTCCTGCGAATACACCAGCTCTGACATTTGCAGCTTTTGCTTTTGCAATGGCTATCTGATGTGCATAGATAGAAGCGGTTGTGGTTGCATTTGCATGACCAAGTTCATTTGCGGTAGTAACTAGATCCACACCATTTGCAATCATTGTGGATGCTGCTGTGTGGCGAAAAGCATGAGGATGGATATGAGGGAGGTTATGTTTTTTGCTGAATTTTCCTAGCCAGTCGGTAATACTATCAGGGTGCATTCGACTTCCATCATCCTGAGTGAAGATATAGCCACTGTTAATCCAGCGATCCCCTTGGGCTAATCTCATCCGGAGCTGCTCGGCTTTCCATTTGCGAAGCAAGTCTAGACTTTGAGGGGCCAGGTGAATGGCACGGATTCTACCGTTTTTGGTTTCTCCTTCGTACACACCTTTGGACTTCGTAACCAACAGGGCATGGTCAATGATTATCAACCCTGTGTCATAGTCTATATTTTCGGGCTTCAAACCAAGAATTTCACCTCTGCGGCATCCTGTGTCAATGAGTAGGTATGTAATGGTTTTCCACTTGAGCGGAGCTTCTTCCAGCGCTGCCAGTATTTCATCCATTTCGTCGGGCTGGTAGTAGTCCGGTTTCCCCTTTTTGGGTTTGGGGGGAGTAGCTCTTGCTGCTGGATTGTAAGTAATCAGCATTTCCTTTTCGGCCTGGGCAAGTATCGTGGAAATTAAGCGATGATGCTCCAAAATGGTTTTATCGGATAAGGGTGTCCTGTTCTCTTGCAGTTTGAAGATTTCATGAAAACCGCATTCCAAGGCAGCGGCGATTGCTTCTGCTTTGTCTACACGAATAGGATCACCTCTGGTTGCGTTTGTGATGGTACTTGCTGCAACCCCAGCCATTTGAGATAGCTTTGCTTTTGATAGTTCCATTTCATGCAAGGTTGTCTTTAATCCACGGGTGGCAACAGCACGATCTGTGTCAGATCGAATACCGTTATCTTTCAAATCTGAGTAAAAGGTATTAAGGTGCTGGGGACGTATTTTTGTGAGTTCAAGTTGTCCGATTGCCTGATTTACTCTTACCAGCAGTTCAATGTATCGATCTATGGTGGATGAACGCACACCGGTTTTTTCTTTCAGATCCAGAACATATTGCGCATATTGTGAAAAGGTTTGATGTTCATCAATGAGGAAGCCGTTGTTGATTTGCTCTTCGTATTTATACGCTGCAGCTGTGGCTTCCTTTTCCATTTGTTTTTCACTCATTCCGGGTCTTGGTGGAGTCCAGATAAAGCGATGTCGGTTCTGTTTGCCAAAGTCATCATATCCGGTTGAGATAACGATTCTGTAGCTTGTGATGGAGCCGGTGCAATTTCGACGTGGTTCAAGATAAGGCATATTATTGTCTCCTTTCAAAATATCTTGCTGCTATGATAATCAGAAAAGCAGTGAACGACAAATGTGCGATCTGCAATTACTGATACTTGACATCATCCATGTGCAGCATTATCGCACCCATCCGTACAATATACCCAATCAAGCAGGTTCTTCCATGAGATTAAATAAGTTCTGCCAATAATCCGGCACGGGAGCTGGCCGGAGCGAATTGCTCTGCGTAATGTGTATTCGCTAATATCCATGCCGTTTTCTCTTGCACGGGCAACGGCATCACGAATCTTCAATACATCTGTATATTTAGTTTCCTGCATATATCCTGCTCCTTCCTATCAAGGTGTTCTTTTGATCAGTTCATAATCATATCCAATGCGGTGATTGCAAAGATTGCAAAGACTCTGCTCTAACTGCAGATGCTCAGCTTTGCGTAAAAAATAATCACCTGTGCCGCTAAGATTTCTGGCACAGGTGTGGCAAAGGCAAAGTGGTATGTGGGGAGAACTTCGGATAAGACCAACGCTTATTTTTATGGCTTTGTCGATACCCCTCATATTCTGTTCCGGGAGTATTCCGATTCTGTGGTCTAAGCGCTTTTTATCAATCACACGGATTTGTTCCAACAGAACAACCGAGGGGTGCGAAAGCCCTGCAATGGCCTCTAGAGGATAATGTGTGGGTAAAGTTGCTTTGGATTCTTTTTTTCGGGATATAGGAGCAACGATAGTTGTTGAGCTATATACGTTGCCTAAATTATTTTGAATAATTACTACCGGGCGAAAACCTTCTTGCTCTGAGCCAATTCCTTGGCCTAAATCGGCATAGTATAGTTCACCCCTAAAGCAAATTTGGGTCATAGGTGTCTCCATAAATAAATAGACTATGTAATTAAGCCTATTTGTCCTCGACACCCCGGCTGTATGGGAAGTCATCAAACGGCTGGCGGCGTACCAGCTCCACGGGTATAATGCGCCCCCGCATGGTTCTCATGCGGCTGTCCTCTATACGTGCAGTTAAGACTGAACAGGAGTATCGACCCTATTGTTGGTCATCGCCCTACTGGGAGCCGCCCAGCAGTCATAGCAGCCTGTTTCTCGCTCCGTGCCGCAACCGGAAGCAAAACAGACCGAAAAAGAAGGTGAAATCTTATAGCTCCGCCATGCGACACATCCTGGCGCAGTTGCTAAAGTGGCTTATGCTCATCACAATAACAATAGGAATGTGCTTGATGAATGGGTATTCGGATTTCAAGGTGCAAACCCATCCATCAAAAGATAAACAGGTGAAGGAGTAACCCCTTCACCTGTTTGCTCAGTTATAAGCCAAAAGTATAGTCAGAAATCAAAAAATTCTCAAAAATTTTCTCTCAGCTTTTTTATGGCAATGTCTATGCTGAACTTTACTGCCATTTTGGTACATCCCTCCATTTCTGCAATCCGCTCATAGGTATATCCTCCGAAGTAATACAACAGCACACGGCGGCGCTGAATGTCCGGGAGCTTGGCAATGGCAGTATGTAGCTGATCGTGCATGATCTTACGATAGACACCATCTTCCATGGCTTCCGGCTGTATCAATGCCCTTTGGTTTAATGTTCCTTCGGTCAGTTCTGAATGCTCCTGATAGCGGCTGATTGCATTGAGCTGAGATATATCCTCCAATTCAAACCGGTCAAACAGTTCGTATAGTTCCCGGCTGATTCTTTCCTTATGATGAAACCCCTGCCCGTCACAAAAAGCAACATAGTATTCTTCGTTTTCCACGGTTAATTCATAGGGGTTATATTTATCCTTTTTACGGATTGGATGGTTTCCATCCATTTTTGTTTCCTCCAATCAATCTGAAATCTGAGTTTCAGATCGACGGGAGGGCTCCGGCATCTGGGAGCGGCAGGTTTGTTATTTAGAACATCATAGCGGCGGTATGTGCAATATATTTCACATTGCAGCGTAGATTGGTTTCGCAAACATAGAAGAAATGCAAACTATGTGATATATACTCATTCCATAAGCAGCACATATGTAGGAAACCTCTTTCGCACCGATAGTGAAATATTTTTCATATAAGATGTGAAAAGTATCGGATTCCCTCGAAACAAAGTGTAATGTAAAATATGGGAGAGGTGAAAAGTATGTCAGAACTCTCTCGTTGGTTAGGTGATGTGTTTAAGGCGGCCAGAGAAAAAACTGGTATGTCTCAGCAGGAAGTAGGCCGGGCAGCTGGTGTTGATAATCGCACAATTCTGAATATTGAAAACTACCGGGGTAATCCCTGGTTTTCAAACCTATACCCTTTGGTGCGGTTCTATAAATTAGATCCAAGAATCCTTTTCTATCCGGAAATGCAACACGAATCACCTGCCGTTTCCCAGCTTAGAGCCTTGATCAACGATTGCACAGAGGAAGAAGCTGCTGCAATATTCCCAATAGTTGAATCCGCAATCAACATGGTACGAAATAACACTAACCGTGACGTATGATAAAAACACGCAGAGCCTGCCCCCATATCAGGGAAGCAGGCTCTGCGTTTTTACGTCTGGCTCATTTGCTTTTTTTCATTTTCAGTTGCATCACGTCGATAATGGTTTCCTTTTTGCATCTGGGACAGAAAAGAGGAAAATTAAACATCGCTGTATCACCATATACTTTGGTTCGGGTTTTGGAATCGCAGACAGGGCAGCGAATCCATCTAAAATCCTTTTGATTTTCACGCATAATTATCTCCAGCATTGCCTTTGCTCTGCGTAATGACGTCTGGCTTTATAGGCGACTTATTTGATTATAGAGACAGCAATATATTTAGAAATTATTAGCCTATTGATCGAGCAAATCTATAGTTTTTTCTTAATTCTGCATTTGATAAGCTATATACATTATAAATTATACGTTATGGGTGTCCGCTATCAGGGGTTATTTTCGTACCGGAGCGATATATGGCATGGGTATAGTAGATTACACTCAACACAACTTCTCCTTTATCGCAGCTAAAGAAAACATCATCCGCATATTCAATAATGCCCTTTATGCCAAAGCTGGTACTACTGTCACCAATACGAAATTCAGCGACAAGCCGATCTTCATACTCCATGATTGTAGTATCAATTTCGTTTTGCTCGGCAATCTCTTTTGCCTGAGCGATAAAGAATTCTTGATTTTCCATCCTATACGGAATTACGATCCTGACAGTATTTTCAACTAGCTGCTTGCAGAATACGGAGGAATCACGCCATGATGGAATATCGGTTCCTGCTGCTGCTTCATCACAGATGTGTTTGTAATCATCATCTGTAAAATGATCGAATTTTTTCTCATATATTACATTTGATTTTTCCATAAAGTACCCCTTTTGTTCAATCATTCGGTATTAAGCTTAATCAAGTAAAGCGAGAGAGTTATAATACTGGCACAAAGTATACTCAACCCGATTGCAGCTCATAAATCGCCCGTTACGTGCAAACAAGAATAGATTATTTCGCATAATTATCCTCCATTCATCGCAAGATAAATACTCTAATTATCTATTTATTTCATCTGATAATTCAATTTTCCAACCAAAGATTTTTTTGCATTCTCGGACAGAATCAGTTAGAAAGGGCATAGGCATTATTTTTCAATCCTAGAGAGTGCATCACTGAGAGAGGAAGCAGATCCTTCGAAGTATTTTTCGAGGAATACTCCCAATAGTGAATCTTGGACTTTTTCTTTTGGCATCAGAGATTGAACAATGGCATCTTTGTTTTCCAGTACACCTTTCTCTGATAGTCGGCGGATAACCGTATATGTTGTGGATTTTGACCAGTGTAACCGGCTCTTACACAGTTTTACAAGGGCTGTACTTCGGATAGGCTCATATTCCCAGACCAACAGGCAGAGCCGGTATTCACTGTCAAAAATAGAGGGGATATTCATAGAGATTAAGTCACATCCTCAAAGTAAGGATACAGTGTCATAGGTTCCAGTGTTGTCCCGACAGGAATAGCGACAACACCATTTTCATCCGGCTGGAACACTACATTCATAATTGTCTGACCTGCTTCATCTGTTTCCTCGACCATCCATCCAGAGATTACTTTTCCTTCCGGAGCAGAAACGGTAGGACAAGTCAAGCTATTGATGCCGCTGTCATGGAAATTAGAATCCAGCACAACTCCATCATTCATAAAGCTAAGCCGTACTCTTTCCACGGGCTTGGAAACGTCTACCGCAGTCATGTTATAGCACATCCATTTTCCGTTAGACTGTTTTTCAAAGAATAGGCTCTGCTCGATGACGCTTTCCTTTACTGTGCCGCTGGATCGATACTGATTTAGTGTGACAGAAACCCTCACAGAGAACAGATTCTCAGAGTAGCGGCAGTAATTGGTGACAGTTTCATTGACAAATTCCCGACTGGCTGCGTCCTGCACAAAGCCCCGCTCCGTATCTGTAATGGTATTGTAGGCATCCGAACCCCGGAGAAAATATTCAGCAATATCTCCCTCGCCAGCTCGGTTGATCATGTACAGCGCATAGGTTTTGACAGCGTCAATTGCCAGATCCCGCTCGGTATCACTGATTGTATTTACCTCAGACTGTTCTGTGAAAGTACGGGTGGATTCATCATATACCACTTTCATTTCGTTCCCGGCTGAATCTACGATCTGGACATTGGGTTTGCCAGCCAATCCGGTGATTTGCTGGGTACATACACGGATACCATTGACACCTTCCGGAAGATAACCTTCGGCATTGGTTGTGCTGATTCGGATAGTGAAGCTGTCATTCAAGGGAGAATCGTTTACATAGGCCGTATGCCCATCCAATTTCTTGATAAAGTAGCTTTCGTTGTACTGGACAAAAAACTCCAAGCTGCCCAACTGCCAATCTGCAATTTCCGTTTGAGAAGCGGACTGATTGTGGTTTACCAGAGTAAACGTGGCGATTTTCTCGTTCCCTAGCCGTACAATGTATTTCTTGTCATTTGAAAGACCGGTGGAAGTTTCAATATAAGTAAGATCCGTTTCACCAACTCTGTTTTCCATATAATTTATAAAGTCATCCCTACTTCCATAGGCAGCATTCCGGACGTTTGCAATATCATATAAACTATCCCAATCGGGATCGGAGAACAGTGTTTCGAAGACCTCCTGGCTCTTGGTTGTAGGCTGGGCCATTTCATAGCGATTCAACCAGTCCCGGAGTTCCAGTAAGCCAAAGTAAGTTGCGGTATAGAACAGGAAAATGCAGAGAAAGAAGATCGTATAGAAGATGACGCCACTGAGCCGAGGACTTCTGCGGGACTTTTGCATAGGCTTTGCTGACTCATCCAATGTGGGCATAGCAGTTACAGCAGGCTGCACTGCTTTCCTTTTCGGAGTGGTAATCGGAGTGTTGGAGGTGCGCTTTTGCGCCCGCTCCCGCTCCGCCAGAATGGTATGAACATCCGCCGCATTTTTTCTGTTTTTTGCACTGAATTTTCCTGCCATGTTTACCTCTCCATTGCGGGACGAACCATCCAGAAGTTAGGCATTCGTCTAGGTTCTGCCTGAAGCAACGAATAACTATTGATCATCTGAACCTGTCCCGCTGTGCCATATCTTCCGTATGTATCTCGATACATCATAACAGTTGAGGAACCACCATCCATATTACAGGCGTTAATCGCCCCGTATTCAACCATGATATCAATGATATCCGCATATTTGCCGCCCTTGGAACTGGGCTGGCGCCCATCGATACAAACAAAAATAACAGCACCATCCTTGCGTTGACCAATAGCCGTTCTGGGATTTAAGCCAGAAGCATTATTGTATGCTTCCATATTGATTTCACTGTTCATAATCAAAACAGGGCCAAAGCAACAGCCATCTCGGATATTTAACTCCTCAGCTTGCGCTTGAGAGATATTTTCTTTATGGACAATCAATACATTGTCTTCGTTGAACCCCGCAAAACCCGTGATGCCATTGGGGGGTGCACCTGTTTTCCATACGCAGTTTCCCTGAGAATAAACCAGTCCTTCAGGAATGGAGCCAACATGGGAGCCTGCTGTACCATCGTCATTGAATGCACCTGCGTTGATGGCTGCAATAGCACCTTCATCTTCAATAGCTGCGGTGATCCGCTTTCCAGGAGTATTGGTTGAAAAACCATTTTGAGTGGAGATTCCCAGATACACTCGAGCAGAATCTCGGACAATCATCACATGTGCGTTATATGTGTCGCCCGATATCCTCTCTATACGGATACCATCTGGGTAGTCTGCCCACTCATCACTCTCGGAAATCACATTGGTTCGATCGATAATTATTGTGTTAACATCCGTCACATCGTCTTCAAGTTCTGCATCTACACTACTGGTTCGGATCTCTGCCACAGTAGCTTCGCCAATGAATAGTGCTGGTACCCATTTTGTAGCACTTGCTTCAATCAAAGTCATAGTTAGTTGATTTCGGGCGGTGGGAGAAGGCCCATTAAAGACCAGATTCAGCACCATAACCAGTGCGCTGACTGCCATGATGACCACCGCGAACAGCACCAGGAAGAAGCGTCGGATGATTCTTCCCATCAGACCGCTTCCTTTCTTCTTTTCGGACTGCTTCGGCTTGGTTGGCTGGACTGCCAAATTTGTGTTCTGTTTCTTCATAATATTACCTCTTTATTTTATGTGGTTTTCATCTGAAAGGCTGATTGATGCCCGTCAAATGACTTTGTGCTATCATATATGGAAAGAGGAATTTCGGCAAAGGTGCGAAATTTCTATTCGTACACTTGACAATACAAGCGGTTATTTTCGTATTTGTAGTAAGAAAAACATCAATTTTACCTCAAAAAAGTGCAAAAAGGACCTGAGACCTGTTTCACGCAGATCTCAGGCCCTAAACAATCACTTATTCAGCAGGCTGAACCATCCAGAATGCTGGCATTGGTGGGATTCGTGTTTGGTTTAAACGCAATTCAGTAATCATCTGAATGGTTTCTTTCTCTCCATATTGCCCATATGTATCCCGATAGAGCATGGCGGTAGAATTACCACCCTGTAATGCACAGGCATTGACCACACCATATTCCAAAAGAATATCGATTACTTCACCATAGGTAGCGCCCAGGGATTCTGTAATACGGCCATCTATACACACAAAGACCACACTACCATCTGCACACTGGCCAATGGCAGTCCGGGGATTGTAGCCGGAATTGCTGTTATAGACCTGTGTATCCGCTTGCCCATTGACAATCAGCAGCGGACCGGCGATGCAGCCGTCCCGAATCTTCAATTCAGATACTAACTCCGGATTCATCGCAGATGCCACAACCAGTACATTGTTCTGGTCAAAGCCTACAAAGCTTGTATATGGCTGAAAATCGCCGACTCCATCCCAAACGATTTCTCCGTTTCGGACTACCATTCCACAGGGAACACTGCCAACTACAGAACCAGAGGAGCCATCGTCATAGTAGTTTCCAGCATTGATAGCTGCAACTGCCTGTTCTCGCTCTAACACGTCTTCCATATATGCACCGGGGATGTCCATAGATAATTTCTCAGAAGAAGTGGCCAAGTATACCTTGGAGGGATCACGGACAATCATGACATGACCAGTAAAATACTCGCCAGTTACAGGTTCGATACGGACTCCATCTGGATATTCACTCCAAATCTGGTCTGTATCCGGATTTCCCTCTGTGGTGGCCGTGGGGATCGTGGGATCAAGACTTTCTTGGACAGGCATCGTGGAGATTATGATTTCCTCATTGGTGGGAAGCATAGCCTCCTGTGGAGAGGCTTTCTCTGGAACAGTCAGCGATACAACCGCAATAAGAACAAGTACGATAATCGATATGAGTACAATCCAAAAGTGAGGCTTTTTGTAATTCAGTACATTACGGATTCTTTGGAGAACGGCTGTCTCTCCAAAAGCAACAGGGCAAGCAATTACCAGTTTTCTCAGATTGCTGCACTCCATCAAAGCTTCGGAATATGCTTTTTTCTCCGGTAAACCAAAATTGCGGATGACCTTTTCATCACAGGCAATTTCAATATCCCTGCACATAAGGATGTAAGCAACCCACATCAGCGGGTTAAACCAGAATACGGCAAGTAGTATGTAGCCAAGTGGTTTCCACCAATGATCCTTTCTTTTCAGATGGGCGCTTTCATGTGCAACCACATGAACCACATCTTTTTCGGATATACTGGACGGAAGATAGATCTTCGGCTTGATGATTCCAAGGATAAATGGCGAACGAACCGCATCGCAGAGCCATATGTTCCCGAAAAGGATAGCCGCTTCCCGAACCTGATAATGCAGTCGTAAGTAACTGATTAGCAGATAGATCATCATGCAGAATACTCCAACAATCCACACCACTGTTGCAATTTCTGTGGAACTGACTTCTCTAGTCGGAATCTGAACATGAATAAGATCCATATTCTGCGCAACCGGAGCGGCATCGAACTGCGGGATGGCGATGCCAGGGATATTGGCATCTACAAGTTCCTGCGTAATATTGGATTCTGGAATCACCGCAATTGGGCTTTCAATGGAAATAGGACACAGTAAACGGAATGCAACGACTGCCCACAGTAGGCAGATGATCCACTTGGGCGTTTTCTGTAATAATTGCCGCAGAATGATCACTGCCAATATTAGCCAACTGGCAGAGACGCTTGTGTTCAGAAGGCTTAAAAAGATAGCTTCCATAGTTTTAAGCCTCCTGTGTATTGTCGATCATCGCTCTGATCTGCGCCCTTTCTGCATCAGTTAAGGTATGGGATTTAGCAAATGCCGCCAGAAAGGCAGGAAGGGAGCCGTGAAAGGTATCCTCCACGAATTTTTTGCTTTGCAAGGAATAAAAATTGTCTCTGGAAATAAGAGAAGTAACTGTGCCATTGTCATTCTGGAACAGACCTTTGTCACACAGCCGCCGAAGCACCGTATGAACGGTAGTACGCTTCCACTGAAGCTCCTGATTTGCCAGCTTCACAAGAGTAGAAGAAGAAACCGGCTCATTCTTCCAAATAATATCCGCAAATCGGGATTCAATCACACCAAGTTGAATTTCTGCCATATCAGCACCTCCAAAATAGCGACTACATGATGTAGTCCTTAAATATAGACTACATCATGTAGTCGTAAATGTCAAGGGCTTTTCTGATTTTGCTTTTCAACTTCTGCCATTTTTAATTGAAATACATTGATTAGAGTTTCCTTATGACAATGCGGACACCGCAGAGGAAAATTAAACAACGCAGTATCAGCATATACCTTTACATCGGTCTTTTCGTTACAGACGGGACATGGTATCCAGTGGGGTGTTTGCTGTTCCGTTTTCATATATACCTCCTGCAAGATTCTCAATGTGGATCAATCCTTTTTTCTCCCGGCGTTGGGCATACTCCAAAAGATTTCTGGCATTGCTGGCTGGATGACGGACATAGGCAATCAACCAGTCCGAGTTGTTTACCATCTGCTTATTGACTTTAACGATAGCATATCTTTTCGGTACGTTTTCCATACCCTCTGGATAATAAGTTCCATCAAAACCAGGTGGGGTAGGTATTGGTCGATCAGCGGGATGATATGGAAGCACTAGCATCAATGTTATAAAGGGATAGCGCTGTTTTAGCCGTTTGACGGCAAGAGCAGCCAAACGATCAAAACTGCCATACTGCCCTACATAGAAGAAGCCAACGCTTTCTTCTACAATAAGCCTTTCCAGCGTAACAGTCAAATGTGCCAGCACTGCGTCTGGTGCATCCCGGTGTCCAATAAAGAAGCAGCTTTTCATATCCGGCCACGCTCCGATTTGTGTTCATGTTGGTTATTAACCATCAATTCACAATAGTATAACATCTATAAACCATTATCGCAAATGTGATACAGCCTGACAACCCATATTTTTAATCCTACTATGGGTTACAATATGGAGAAGGCGGTGATAGTATGGACGAAAAAGATTTTTCCCTACGGTTGGCACAGCTCCGTGAAAAGAAGGGAGTTTCTGCCAGAGATATGAGCTTATCCATGGGACAGAATCCTGGATATATCAACAACATTGAGTCAGGAAAATCCATGCCGTCTTTGACCGGCATCTTCTATATCTGCGATTACTTGGGCATTACTCCCAGTGAGTTCTTCGATATGGAAGCGCAGAACCCCACGAAGCTGAACGAGATCATAGAAAATCTGAAGCGCCTGGATGACCGGCAGTTAGATACGATTGCCATGTTGATAAAAGATATTGTTAAGGCAATACCGCACAGAAAAAAGTGCCATATACCGCCAAGTGTGATATAATA
>ERZ1032130.360-NODE-360-length-11814-cov-4.635683_pt1 | contig 11814 bp, 15 predicted proteins | sample MGYA00517879_ERZ1032130 | MGnify/ENA primary metagenome ERZ1032130 (study PRJEB33719, sample SAMN04262597) | wastewater metagenome | biome: rural village; feature: animal feces; material: feces | host: Bos taurus | place: El Salvador | collected 2012-01-31 ...
AGGTTGAATAAACTCAGCCAGAAAACTACCACGACACAAGCCACACCCTCAGGCTGTCCATTGAAGGAAGAGAGTTATCCGGCGATGAAGAAACAGCTGTTGTTGATGCAATTGAAAGTAATTCTGACATAAAAATTTTATGTTTAATCGGAAAAGATTCAGAAACAGAAAGCAATATTTTAAAAGCACTTGAGCAATATCAGAATATTGCATCTGATAAACAGGAACAAAATCTCGGTCAGTTTTATAAAGGAAGCTTAAAAAACGGACAGGTTTTGGAAACGGATTCCAGTATCATTATTCTTGGTGATGTAAATCCGGGAGCAAATATTATTTCTAAAAAAGATATTATTATTATCGGTGGCCTTTACGGAAATGCATATGCCGGCGGAGGTGGTGAAACGGGGCATTATATTATTGCTCTGGATATTTCAGCCGAGTGTATTAAGGTGGATGATCATCGTTATACTGCCGCAAAAACACCGAAATGGCCTATCAGACCGAAATATCAGCCAAAGATTGCCCACGTGGTAAATGATACTCTAATTGTAGAGGCAATTTCTAAAGATTTTGCAGATAAAATGTAAGACAAATGACACAAGATAACTTTTTATACTATATACCAAGGAGAAATTCACAAACTTTAAGGAGGTATATATTATGTGTGAAGTTATTGTTGTTACATCCGGAAAGGGCGGTGTCGGAAAAACCACATCGTCAGCGAACATCGGTACGGGACTTGCGGCTACCGGAAAAAGAGTCGTTTTAATTGATACGGATATCGGTCTTAGAAATCTTGATGTGGTTATGGGACTTGAAAATCGTATTGTCTACAATCTTGTGGATGTGATTGAAGGTAATTGCCGTATTAAACAGGCTTTAATCAGGGACAGACGCTATCCGAGTCTGTATTTATTACCATCAGCCCAGACTAAAGATAAATCTGCGGTCACGCCGGAACAGATGATAAAAATGATAGACCATCTGCGCAGTCAGTTTGATTTCATTATTTTGGATTGTCCTGCGGGGATTGAGCAGGGCTTTCAAAATGCAGTAGCAGGGGCTGACAGGGCATTTGTTGTCACAACGCCTGAAGTATCCGCCATTCGTGATGCTGACCGTATTATCGGGCTTTTGGAGGCATATGAATTTACACAAATTCACCTGATTATTAATCGTCTTCGATACGATATGGTGAAAAGAGGGGATATGATGTCCTCATCAGATGTGGTGGATATTTTATCCATTCCGTTACTTGGAATTGTTCCGGATGATGAAAACGTTGTAGTATCTACAAATCAGGGCGAGCCTTTAGTAGGCAGTAGCACTATGGCCGGCAAGGCCTATGAAAATATATGTAGAAGAATTTTAAATGAAGAAGTTCCGTTTATGAATTTTGAACACGGATTTTCTTTCTGGACAAAAATAAGCGGCATATTTCATAGAGTCTAAAGGAAAGGGTGTGAATACTATGAAGTTTTACAGATTTTTTTATAAAAGGCACTCGAAAACAACTGCAAAAGATAGACTTCGGGTACTACTTATTTCTGACAGAATCAACTGTTCTCAGGAAACACTTGAACTTATGAAAAAGGATATTGCAAAAGTCATATCACAATATATGAAAATTGATGTAAGTAAAATGGATGTGCAGATAAAACAGGATGTGCAGGGAAAACGAAATGCATCCTTAAATGCAACCATCCCGATTTTAGATTTATATAAATAACAATGTAAACTTTGGAGAAAAAATGCTACGACAGTACCATATAAAAAATTATGATTTTAAGTTAATATTATTAGTAGTAGCGCTTACAGTCATCGGAATTGTTACAATCGGAAGCGCCAATAGCGAGTTTCAGGACAATCAGATTATGGGACTTTTTATGGGGCTTTTTGTAATGGTGGTTGTATCGCTGATTGATTATTCGTTTATTTTACGATTTTCGTGGGTTATATACGGAGTAAATCTTCTTTTGTTGATTTTAGTCGCCACAAGCCTCGGAGAATCTACAAACAATTCACAGCGTTGGATAAGTATATTCGGTATTCGTTTTCAGCCCTCGGAGCTGACGAAAATACTGTTGATTTTATTCTTTGCCCAGTTTATTATGTTACATAAGGAACGTATTAGTAAGCTAAAGTATATTGTTTTATCCGTGATACTTTTATTGCCGCCGTTACTTTTGGTTTTAAAACAACCTGATTTATCAACCACCATAATGATTGCAATCGTGTTTTGTGTATTAATGTTTGTTGGTGGTCTGGATAAACGAATTGTAATAGGTATAATATCGGTTCTGATTCCGGCAGTTATCATTTTTTTTATTCTGGTTGTTCAGGAAGACCAGACGCTGATTGAAAATTATCAAAGGAATCGTATTATGGCATGGTTATATCCGGATGAATATTCAGATTCAACCGCATATCAGCAACTAAATTCCATTATGGCAATCGGTTCCGGTATGTTATTTGGAAAAGGCTATAAAAACAACGAAATCACTTCCGTAAAAAACGGTAACTTTATATCAGAACCACAGACGGATTTTATTTTTGCCATTGTAGGTGAAGAATTTGGGTTTATCGGAACATGTGCAGTGATTATACTGATACTTTTGATTGTATTGGAATGCATCAGCATTGCCCGGAAAGCAAAGGATTTGGCCGGAACGTTAATTGCCATGGGGGTGGCAGCACTTATCGGCTTCCAAAGTTTTTTAAATATATCCGTTGCTACGGGAGTTATGCCAACTACCGGTATTCCATTACCATTTGTAAGTTATGGATTATCTTCACTATTAAGTTTATATATAGGCATTGGTCTATTATTAAATGTAAGGTTACAGGGGAATAACAGAAAACAAGCTACCAACCAGAGGGGGTTAGAACTATGAACATAGCATTGATTGCACATGATGCTAAGAAAAAACTGATGCAGAATTTTTGTATTGCGTATAGGGGGATTTTAAGTAAAAATGATTTGTTTGCAACAGGAACAACCGGAAGATTGATTGAAGAGGTTACCAATCTTACCATACATAAGTTCTTGGCCGGCCATTTAGGCGGTGAACAACAAATTGGGGCACAAATTGAACATAATCAGATTGACTTGGTGATTTTTTTAAGAGATCCGCTCAATCCCAAACATCACGAGCCTGATGTAAGTAATGTTATGCGTCTTTGCGATATGCACAATATTCCATTGGCAACAAATCTTGCATCGGCAGAACTGTTAATTAAGTCATTGGACAGAGGAGACTTAGAGTGGCGTGAAATGTACAAATAAGAGAAACAAAGGACTTATTCTGCTATGCATTCTTGCTATGACATTTTGTGGTTGTGGCAAGAGTGACTATGCATTTGAATACAGTAAAAACCATCACACCAGCAGCTTTAATATTATTTCTTCCACAACGCCGCAGACTTTGGAAACCTTTGCTTCCGATATCTGTGTGGTCACATCAGATATTTCATCGGATGATTTTGCAGTGGAGGAGGAAAGTGCGGCGGGCTTGTTTGATGTAAATAAGAACGAAGTAATTTATGCGAAGGATGCCAATGAAATGTTGTATCCTGCAAGTCTTACAAAGATTATGACAGCACTTGTTGCCATTAAAAATGCCAATATGGACGATATTCTGGTGGCAACGGAGAATGTAAGAATAACAGAGAGCGGAGCAACACTTATCGGAGTAAAATCCGGTGATACTATGACTCTTAATCAGGCATTGCATATTTTACTGATTAATTCATCCAACGATGTTGCCAATTTAATTGCTGAAAATGTTGCCGGTGATATCGAAAGCTTTGTTCAGATGATGAATGAAGAAGCTGTAAGACTTGGTGCAACAAATACGAATTTTACAAATCCACATGGCTTGAGTGATTCCAATCATTATACAACCGTGTATGATATGTATTTAATTTTTAACGAAGCTATCAAGTATGATATTTTTAATGAAATCATTCATATGCAGTCTTATGAGACTGTTTATTATGATTCAAGAGGACGCGAAAAGGAAGTGTCCATCAGCACCACAAATATGTTTTTACGAGGCAATTACACGGCCCCTAACAATATGACCATAGTGGGCGGAAAAACAGGGACAACGGATATGTCAGGACATTGCCTGATGATTCTTGCAAAGGACACATCCGGCAATCCGTATATTGGTGTTATTTTAAGAGCCAGTTCCAGAGATTTGATAAATAAGGAAATGGTACAAATGCTTTCCGAAATCAACAAATAAATGTTGTTTTTTACAAGTATATCCTTTATAATAAATCTAAGGTATTTACTTGGGGAAGTAAAATTCTATACCGTAGGAGGGTATCTCAATGATTCAGTTAATTGTAGGAAATAAAGGTAAAGGCAAGACAAAACAGCTTTTAGACAAAGTGAATGCTGAAATTTTAACAGCAAATGGTAATATTGTTTACCTCGACAAGAGCACAAAGCATATGTTTGAATTGAATAACAAGGTTCGTTTAATCGATGTTAATGAATTCCCGATTGATAATTGTGATCAATTTATCGGTTTTGTATTAGGAATCGTTTCGCAGGATCACGATTTAGAGCAGGTTTATTTTGATAGTTTCTTAGACCTTGCAAAGCTTGATGGAAGTAACGTAGAAAATGCGTTATCTAAATTTGAAAAAATCAGTAATAAATATGATATAGATTTTGTTATGAGTATTTCAATGGATGAAAAGGATATTCCTGAATCAATGAAATCAGCTATAATTGTTTCACTGTAGTAAAAGGATAAGGCCTCGGAAAATTCCGAGGTCTTAAGTTTTGTAAGTAAGGAGGTGCCAAATGGAAGATAATAAAATAGTAAAGTTTCCCAAACTAAAAAAACTGAATGTCGGAATTTTAGTTTTCTTTGTATTGATTATTTTTTATTTGTGCGGAATTATGTATTCCTATTTTACCTCAAAACACATTGTCAGTTATCAGGTTTTAAACAGTTCTTTATCCACAGACAGTACCTATACGGGACTTGCTTTAAGAGAAGAAACGGTTTATACCGCAAATAAGAGCGGATATTTAAATTATTATGCCAGGGAGGCATCCAAAGTAGGGCACGGAAACCTAATATATTCTGTTGACCCGGATGGCTCAGTAAAAGAAATGATTAATGCCAATCTGACAGATAGTGTATCCAGTCTGACAGATGCGGAACTGAGTCTTTTAAAATCGGAGATTACAGGATATGTATCCAACTTTAATGCGGCAAATTATATAGATACGTATCAGCTGAAATATACCATTCAAAATGATATTTCCAAAATTTTGAGTGAGTCACTGTCGGCATCGCTTCAATCTAGTGGAAATGTTCATTTTTCATATTCCAACCAACCCGGATATGTTATTTATTCGGTAGATGGTTATGAAGACCTCACTGTAGAAGAGATTACGGAAGATATTATAAACGGAAAAGATTATGACAAGAAAAATCTGATTATGGGCGAAGAAATTATGACCGGTGACCCGGCATATAAATTATGTACCTCTGAAACCTGGTCCATTGTAATTGAATGTAGTGAAGCTTATGCAGATAAACTTGTTGAAGAAGAATACGTTCAGGTTAAATTTGAAAAAAATCAGAATACGTCATGGGGACAAGTTACCAAACATTATAATCCTGACGGTAAAACCTATGTAAGCCTTACCTTCAACAATTCCGTAATTGCTTTTTGTACAGAAAGATTTATAGATATCGAAATTATTTTGGATAAAGAAAACGGATTAAAAATTCCGAATACAGCCATTGTAGAAAAAGAATTTTTCCTAATTCCGACAAAATATGTTATGAAAGGTGCCAACAGCACATCAAGTTATATGGTCAACCGATTGACTTACGACAGTAAAGGCAATCGTGTTACCGAAACCTTTGAAATATCCATTTACAATTATGATGAAGAAAATGAACTGTATTATGTGGATGATGAAATATTAAGAAAAGACGATATTTTATGTGCACAAAATACAATGACAGATACGTACGTTATCGGTAAAACGGGTACTCTGATTGGTGTTTACAATATAAATAAAGGATATGCGGACTTTAAACAGATTATTATTTTGTCACAAAATGATGAGTATTCGATTGTGGAATCTAATACGGATTATGGTCTGAGTATGTATGATTACATTGTTCTGGATGCAAAAGTTGTAAATGAAAATGATTTTATTTATGAGTAGGTGAATTTATGATTAAAGATAATTATTTCAAAGTAAAAGAGCAGGTTATTTCTGTATGTGATAAAAACAGTATCCCAAAAGATAAGGTGACTTTGATTGCAGTTAGTAAAACAAAGCCTGTATCGGATATTGAACAGGTTTATGAAGCAGGATGTCGTGATTTTGGAGAAAATAAGGCACAAGAGCTTAAAGAAAAATTTGAGGTTTTACCCAAAGATATCCGATGGCATTTCATTGGAACACTACAGAAAAACAAGGTAAAATATGTAGTTGGAAAAGCCTTTTTAATTCATAGCGTTGACAGTTATGAACTTGCTCTTGAAATTCAAAAACGTGCAGAGAAAATGGATGTACATTGTGACATTTTAATTGAAGTAAATGTCGCAAAAGAAGATACAAAACAGGGGATTTTTGAATTTGAAGAAGTGTTGGAAGTTGTTCAGAAAATCAGCCTTCTAAAAAATGTGCATATTAAAGGACTTATGACCATTGCGCCGATTTGTGAAAAATCATCGGACAACGCCATATATTTTAAACAGTTGAGGGATTTATCTGTTGACATAAAGGCAAAAAACATTGATAATGTTTGTATGGATATTTTATCAATGGGTATGAGTTCAGATTATGAAACAGCCATTGAAGAGGGTGCTACATATGTCAGAGTAGGAACCAGTATCTTTGGCGAACGTAATTATAACCCACAATAAGATATAGTAAAGGAGACAGATATGTTACTGGACAAGTTTGTAAATAGCTTTTCATCTATGGGAAATGATGCGGAATATGATGATTACGATGATCCGGATTATATCGTAGATGAAGAACCGGTTAATATGAAAAAGGAGACAACACCTGCTGAAGATGACAGACCTAAGAGAAACAGTGCAAATAAAGTATCTCCAATCGGAAGAAATAAAAAGGTACAGGGGAACGGAATGGAAGTATGTGTTATTAAACCGACATCTGTAGATGATGCAAGAGAAATTACCGAAACATTATTGGCCAACAGAACCGTTGTTTTAAATTTGGAAGGTTTGGATGTAAATATTGCACAGAGAATCATCGATTTTGCTTCAGGTTCTACTTTTGCAATTGATGGCAGCTTACAGAAAATTTCACAATACATTTTCATTTTAACACCGGCAAGTGTTGATATTTCAGGTGATATTCAGGGATATTTTGATGGTTCATTTGATGTATAAACAATAGGAATATAACAAAATCGTAAAGTAAAAACTTCCCTCGCATTTCGTTGCAGTTTTGGGAAGTTTTTTCTAAATATATGAGAGAAAGGCTTGAAAATGATTATGGCGAATACACTTACAGTAAATATGGGAAATAAACCTTGTTATGATATTTATATTACAAAAGGGTTTGATGCTCTTACAGAGCAGTTATCAAAAATTTCATTGGAAAATAAAAAATTTGCAATTATAACCGACAGTCAGGTCGGACCAATTTATGCAGAAAAGGTAGCAGATGCATTAAAGGACGTGGCAACAGAAGTTGTTACATACAGCTTTAAAGCAGGAGAAGCCAGTAAAAATCTTGATACAATTAATGAAATCTATGATTTTTTACTGGAAAACAATTTTACAAGAAGTGATGTTTTAATTGCGCTTGGTGGCGGCGTTGTCGGTGATATGACCGGCTTTGTTGCGGCAACATATATGCGTGGAATTGATTTTATTCAGGTTCCGACCACACTTTTGGCACAGGTAGACAGTAGTGTGGGTGGAAAAACCGGTGTGGACTATAAACAGTACAAAAACATTATTGGTGCATTCAATATGCCCCGTCTTGTCTATATTAACACAGAAACATTGAGTACACTGGATGCAAGACAGTATTATGCAGGCATTGCGGAAGTGATGAAATACGGTCTTATCAGACGCAGTGCTTTCTATGTGTGGCTCATTGATAATATGTATGAGATTCACGAGAAAGATGAAGCGGCTCTGGAATATATGATTGGCCAATGCTGTCAGATTAAGAAAGAATATGTGGAAAAAGACCCTTATGACAAAGGCGACAGAGCTATGCTTAATTTTGGTCATACCATTGGTCATGCCATTGAAAAAGCAATGGATTTCAAACTTCTTCACGGAGAATGTGTTGCTCTCGGTTCCGTAGCGGCAGCTTTTATTTCGTGGAAAAAAGGATATATTCAGATGGAAGATTATTATGAAATCCGGGATATGTTCGTACCCTTTAATTTACCAATCAGTATTGACGGAATTGACGCTGAATCCATTATGGGCAACATCAAATATGACAAAAAGCACAGCGGAAGTACTTTGCATTTTATTTCTTTAAAGAAGGTCGGAAAAGCATTTATTGATACGACAGTAACTGTTGACGATATTAAAAATGCACTGGATGAAATTATATTTACCGAAGAGGATGCTCATGAATAAAAGTATTTTTATGAAAAAAATTCTTATATGGGATTTGGTTTGTCTGATTCTATTAAATGTTTTGGACAGACTGGCTAAATTTGGAGCAGCGTATTATTGTGAAAATGAAAACTTTGTCATAATAAAAGATGCATTTGAGATTACTTATTTAAAAAATTATGGCGGAGCACTGGGAATACTCAATAATCAGCGTTTTTTCTTTATTTTTATTTCTGCGCTGTTTATTTGCCTGATTATATTCCTTTTGTTTGCAATGCCAAATCATCGTAAATTTAACGCATTGCATATATGGCTTACATTTATTTTGGCAGGCGCGGTAGGAAATATGGCAGACCGTATTGTTTATGGTTATGTAATCGATATTATCTACATTTCCAAAATAAAGTTTCCGGTATTTAATTTGTCAGATATATTTATCAGTCTTGGAACCTTTTTTACGATAATAATTGTCCTTTTCCGATTGAAAGAAAAAGATTTTGAATTTTTGAATTTTAAACAGAACAAGTATAGAGAGATTAAATAATGGATAAATTTTTATTTTTGATACAGGAAGAACTGGTCGATGAACGAATTGATAAATGTCTATCGCTATTGATGGATACATTGTCCCGTTCTTATATTCAAAAACTAATTAAAGAGGACCACGTACTGGTCAATAACCAGGTCGTTAAGGCAAATTACCGGGTAAAAGCAGATGATGAAATCTGCTTTTATCTGCCCAAGAGTATTGAACCCGAAATTCTACCTCAGGATATTCCGTTAAATATTTTATATGAAGATAACGATGTTATTGTTGTAAACAAGCCAAAGGGGATGGTTGTTCATCCTGCGGCGGGACATTATAAGGATACCCTGGTCAACGGTCTTTTGTTTCATTGCAAAGACAGCTTATCAGGAATCAATGGGGTAATGAGACCGGGGATTGTTCATCGGATTGATATGAATACAACAGGCTCTCTGATTGTGTGTAAAAACGACCATTCACATAACCATATTGCGGCGCAGTTAAAAGAACATTCCATAACAAGAAAATATCACGCCATTGTTTATGGCGTTTTAAAAGACGATTTTGGGACGATTGACAAACCAATCGGACGAAGTGACGCAGACCGCAAAAAAATGGCTGTAAACGCCAAAAACGGACGAAATGCAGTAACTCATTATAAAGTATTGAAACGTTTTGATAAATATACCTATATTGAATGCCGGTTAGAAACCGGGAGAACACATCAAATCAGGGTTCATATGGCAAGTATCGGACACCCGATTTTAGGAGATGACATTTATTCAAATCGGCCTTGCCCGTTTAAGTTGGAAGGACAGACATTACATGCCAAAATTATCGGCTTTGTCCATCCTACAACGGAAAAATATATGGAATTTGATGCGCCTTTACCAAATTATTTTGTACATTTATTGGAAATTTTGTAGTATAATTTTAATATACTTAAGAAGTTGGGGGTGTTTTTTATGAAAACAATCATAACAATCGGCCGACAGTTCGGTTCAGGTGGAAGAGAAATAGGAGAGAAGATAGCAGCGCATTTTGGAATTAAATGCTATGATAAGGAGCTGCTGTCCATCGCCGCAAAAGAAAGCGGGATTTGTGAGGAAATGATTGAAATACATGACGAAAGACCAACCAGTTCTTTTTTGTATAATTTGGTTATGGATACGTATTCTTTCGGCTATAATGCATCATCATTTTCCGATATGCCTATCAGCCACAAGGTATTTCTGGCACAATTTGATACAATTAAGAAAATTGCAGATGAAGGTCCTTGTGTAATTGTTGGTCGCTGTGCAGATTATGCTTTAAGCGAATATGATAATTGTCTCAGAATTTTCGTACACGCTAAAGAAGATGCGAAAACACAGCGTATTATGGAAAAATACAATCTTACATCTCAAAAAGCCAAAGAAATGATGACCAAAAAAGACAAACAACGTCAAAGCTACTACAATTATTATTCTTCAAATAAATGGGGACGCTCAGATACATATGATTTGTCAATCGATAGTAGTGTTCTCGGAATTGACGGAACGGTTGAATTACTGATTCAGTATATTGAAAACTTTGAAAAACAGCGCAAATAATGTATGCGAGGCATAAATATAACTCTTCGCAAAAGACAACTTTAACGAAGAGTTTAGTGATTACTCTTATAAGATAGCATATTGGCTCTTGTTTGTCAACAGTAAATTTCTTTATTTTTCATAAATTTTAAAAGACCTACCTAATCAGTAGGTCTTTCATTTTGTTTTCCGTTATTATATTGTTCTAATGCAAGCAAAACACCCTCGGCAACTGAATACTTTATATTATCATAAAGTGCATCCTCATCAATAACTTCAACAATAGCATTTTTAACACTTTTCTTTATCATCCACATTATAAACAAGACAATTAAAAAGGTTACTAATAAACTTAATAAGCCATATGTACCTACTACCTTTAAAATAATTTCATCCATAGTTTTCCCCTTTCGAGTTTTTCTTACATTTTACAGCATATTTTCATCTATTTCAAGTATTCTTATTTTTGTATGGCTTAAGGGGACACATATCGTTTTGGCGTATGTAGTTATATCTAGGTTTCTTCTGATGAAGTCCTCTATATCATCAATTTCTATGTGATAATCAGTTATACAAGGTTTTACAAGATTTCGACTTGCCCAGTATTTCTTTTTCCCTTTTGCATAAGACATAAGGTCCTTCGTGATGTATTTAGTCATATAGCTTGCTACTCTTCCACTATCAGCTACTTTAGTAGCAGTAGTGAAACCCATTTTATAACAATCTATGTTATATATGGTATTTCCGCTTTTATCTGTGTGTCCTGAATCTACTAGCGGTAAGTTGCCTATATTTGATACTATGCCGTGAAAATGCAATGCACCGTCTTTGTGAAGTTCCGGCACAAAGATATATTTCATATCCGGTGCATAGGTTTTCTTTGTTCTATTTATCCAATTTCTTAATTTTTCCGTTAATAGTTCATAATTATATCTATCTTTTGCAAAAGTCAGTGTTAAAAAATATTCCCAGTCATTTGACCTTGCCAACTCATATATTTTTTGTTTTGCTCGATAATTTGACACTATTTTACTTCTTTCTGATTCTGTATCTTTTAATATTTTAAATTTTTCATATTCCCCAGTAAATGGGTTATATTCTAATTCTTCATTC
>ERZ1032130.361-NODE-361-length-11811-cov-5.875383_pt1 | contig 11811 bp, 14 predicted proteins | sample MGYA00517879_ERZ1032130 | MGnify/ENA primary metagenome ERZ1032130 (study PRJEB33719, sample SAMN04262597) | wastewater metagenome | biome: rural village; feature: animal feces; material: feces | host: Bos taurus | place: El Salvador | collected 2012-01-31 ...
CGAGATCTACACTCTTTCCCTACACGACGCTCTTCCGATCTTAAGATATGAACAGGCGCAGGTTGCAGCAGGACTTGCACTTAATACAATTGATGCAGATGAATTGGTAAAATTGAAACCGGGTGATGAAGACGGAAAGTTATATAATTCCATTGTGGAGCCTTTACGTGAGATGCAGAAAGCCTGTGGAGTAAAGTATTTATATACTTTGACCACAGATGGTACAAAAGTATATTATGGAGTAGATACAGATGAAACCGATGGCAGATGCGCTATCGGCGAAGAATATAATCATACATATGCAGATTTGAAACATATATTTGATGGTGGCAGTTATGTGGCTGAAGAAATCGAAAATGATGGTTTTGGTGATTTGATTATTGCATATGAGCCAATAAAAGATGCAAATGGTAATGTAGTTGCGGTTCTTGCCAGTGATTATGATGCAAGCGGAATTACATCACGTTTAAATGATATGGCTATGAATATCGGAGTGCTTTGTGTTATTGGGTTTATATTTGCATTTGTTATTACGTTCTTTGTTGCAGGTATGCTTACAAAAGGAATAAAACAGGTAAACTTAAAGCTTTACGATTTAGTACATAATGAAGGCGATTTAACACAGAAACTTAATGTGAAGAGTGGCGATGAAATGGAAATTATGTCTAACAACTTAAATGAATTGTTAGATTATATTCGTGGCATCATGTTACAGATTTCAGCAAATTCTACATCGCTTCACGAATCATGTACTTTGATTGCAGAAAACTTACAGGTATCCGCAGATGGTGTTACTGATGTATCTGCAACAATGGAAGAAATGAGTGCAGCTGTAGAGGAAACAAGCGTTTCATTTGAACAGATTCACGATAGCGTAGGCGATGTATATGAAAAGATTCGTAACGTTTCCAATAAGGCGTTGGAAGGCGACGATTTAACTCAGGATATTCAGAGCCGTGCTCAGGCAATTTATGAAGAAGCAGCTAAAGTTCAGAAAGAAGCAAGTGAAAGAACAACTGTTATTTCTGAAACTGTAAATGAAAAGATTACTCAGTCTAAGGCTGTTACAGAAATTCAGGTATTAACAGAAAATATCTTAAGTATTTCAGCACAGACAAATATGCTTGCTTTGAATGCTAATATTGAAGCAGCAAGAGCCGGTGAAGCAGGTCGTGGTTTTGCGGTAGTTGCAGGTGAAATCGGTAAGCTTGCATCTGATTCAGCTAATGCGGCTACAAGAATTCAGGAAGTAAGTAAAACAGTTATTCAGGCAGTGGAAGAACTTGCAACAGAAGCTGAGAATATGCTTACATTTATGGATGAAGTTACTATGGCGGGCTATGGCAAACTTCTTAATACAGGTAAAGAATATTACGAAGATGCAGAAAAGATTCATGAACTTATGGAAAACTTTGCTGCCGAATCTGAAACAATTGAGAAGATTACAGACAGTATTCGTGAATCTGTAGAAGCTGTTACAGAAGCTATGGAAGAAAGTGCAAGAGGCACTATGAACGTAGCAACTACAAGTACTGAATTATCAGCAAGTATTGAAAATATCGAAAAAATGGCAATGTCCAACAAAGGCGTGGCAGATGACCTCGCAAATGAAGTTGGTAAATTTAAGTTAGAATAGAAATAAAAATCCCGCGGCTTTCGTAATCTGAGGCCGCGGATTTTTTCGTTTGAACTAATAAGAAAAGACTTTCGAAAAATTTTTATGCGTAAGCATTTTATTTTGAGAAAGTCTTTTCTTATATCATTTATTCGGTCAGGTAGTTGCGCATAATGCGGAGTGCGTTTTTTTCAAGTCGGGAGACTTGTGCCTGAGAAATGCCGATTAATGCGGCAACTTCCATCTGTGTTTTTCCTTCAAAAAAGCGAAGCGTTATGATTTCTTTTTCTCTGTCGCCAAGACGCTTAATGGCTTCATTTAATGAGATGTGTTCCACCCAGTTTTCTTCTTTATTTTTCTTGTCACTGACCTGGTCCATAACATATAATGTATCACCGCCGTCTGTGTAAATTGGGTCGTAAAGACTCATTGGATTCTGAATAGCATCTAAGGCATAGATAATATCTTCTTTGGATATGCCGATTTCTTTTGAAATTTCTTCTATAGTGGGTTCTTTCATAGTACGTCGCATCAAGTCTTCCTTTGTATAGATTACTTTATAAGCTGTGTCCTTAATGGAACGGGATACGCGGATTGCGTTATTATCCCTAAGGTGTCTTCGAATTTCACCTTGAATCATCGGAACAGCATACGTTGAAAATTTGACATTTAAAGAGCTGTCAAAATTGTCAATGGCTTTAATCAGTCCGATACAGCCAATCTGAAATAAATCATCTACATTTTCACTACTGCTGGAAAACCGCTTGATTACGCTTAAAACAAGCCTTAAATTGCCTTCAATATATTTTTCTCTTGCTTTCAAATCACCTGCCTCAATCAGGCCAAACAATGCTTCTTTTTCCTGTGTCTTTAGTAAAGGGAGTTTTGAGGTGTTTACACCACAGATTTCAACTTTTCCTTGTGCCATAGAAGCCTCCGTTTTTGAGTGTTTGTAGATAGGATTTCCAAATGATGAAAATTTATACAGTAATATTGTTGACATATATATCGTACTGCGATATACTAAGTGCAAAGATATATTGAAGTACGATGTATCGAGCTGGAATGTAATAGTGATGAGGAGAAGATATATGGATGCACATATTAAGAGGGTATATGTTCCGATGACGGAAACGGGATTTTATATTTTGCTTTGTCTGCAGAAAGCCAATCACGGATATGGAATAGTACAGATGGTAGAGAAGATGACGGAGGGCGAAATAAGACTGAGTCCCGGAACAATGTATGGTAGTCTTTCTAAAATGGAAAAAGATGGATTGATTGCGTTTATTCGTGAGGAAGAGAAACGTAAACTTTATGTTATTACGTCATTGGGAAGAGAAGTATTAGATTTAGAAATGAAACGAATTAAAAGATTGTATAAGAACCTAGTGGAGGTGGAAGGATGGGCAGAAAGATAACAAAATTAGGATGGTTTACGGTTCCTGAATGGGAAAGAGAACAGGAATGGCTTAGAAAACAACACAAGAAGGGGTGGAAATTGATAAATGCAACCATTCCGTGTTTTTATCGATTTGAGGAATGCACACCGGAAGATGTAGTGTATCAGTTAGATTATAATCAGGAAGGTTTGGATAACCGGGGAGATTATATTCAGATGTTTCACGATTGTGGGTGGGAATATGTTACGGAAATGGCAGGATACAGTTATTTTCGCAAACCAGTATCTGCAATGAACAATGACGAAGAAGAAAATATATTTAGTGACGATGCCTCTAAGATGGATATGATTCATCGTGTATTTAATGGAAGAGTAAGAGTTTTGCTTGTTATTTTTTTCTGTACCATTATTCCACAACTTTTTATGCAATTTAATAACCACAGTGAAGGCAGGAATGGTATTTTTTGGGTATTAGCAATTCTCTTTGTAATGTATATAACTGCTTTTATAAAGTTTGCGGTTGTGTATTGGAAAGTAAAAAAACGAATGGAAAAATAAACATATATATTTAACCGAAATGCTTTTTCCGCATATCCTAAATAAAAGGGATTTGTGGTGATTTTATGAAATATTCTGACCTGAAATGTAAGGAAGTAATAAACATTAGGGATTGTAAGCGGCTCGGCAGGGTGATGGATATGGAATTTGACGAGTGTACAGGTTGTATTCACACACTGATTGTCCCGGGAAATTGCAAACCGTTATTTTTTGTTGGTGGAGGAAAAGAAATCGTTATACACTTTAAAGATATTAAACAAATCGGACCGGACATTATTTTGGTAGATATATGTTTGTGCTAGAGACGTGAAAGGTGCATAAAAACTGGGTTTGTGGCTCCTCAGTTTCCATAAAATCGTTGACATAATTTGGAATTTCCATTATAATAATTTCTAGGTATTTTTTGCTATTTTGAGGGAAATAAAAGTGATTTGTCAGGAAGAAGGAGGGTATTCCTATGAAATGTCCATTTTGTGGTCACGAAAATACAAGAGTAATTGATTCCAGACCGGCGGAGGATAATAATTCTATCAGAAGACGTCGTGTTTGTGATGAATGTGATAAACGTTTTACAACGTATGAAAAGGTAGAAACCATTCCTTTGATTATCATTAAAAAGGACAATAACAGGGAAACTTATGACCGTTCCAAGATTGAAGCAGGTGTACTCAGAGCCTGCCATAAGCGTCCAATCAGTGCAAGTCAGATTACACAGCTCATTGACGAGGTGGAAACTCAGATTTTCAATATGGAAGAAAAAGAAATCGAAAGTCGTGTGATTGGTGAGCTTGTTATGAATAAGCTGAAAGATTTGGAAGCAGTTGCCTATGTACGTTTTGCATCTGTTTACAGAGAGTTCAAAGATATCAATACATTTATGGATGAATTAAAAAGTGTCTTGAATAAATAGGAAAGTGTGTTATAATATCGCTGATGTGTGTAAATGCGTCAGCGATTTTTTATGTGACGCTTCGGCGGCGCAAGAGTTCGCAAAAAAACTAAATAACAGAAAGGAATGAAAAACATGAAAAAGAAAGGTTTAACGACAATCTTTTTAGGAGTAATGTTTATGGCACTAACTATTGCACTGGGCGGATGCACAGGTGATAAGACAGGTGATGAGAATTCCTCACAAATTACTATCGGTATTCCACAGGATTTGGAAGAAAGTCTTGACCCTCACAAAGCAGTGGCGGCAGGAACGAAGGAAATTCTGTTCAATATCTTTGAAGGTTTGGTAAAGCCTGACAGTGATGGTAATTTGAACCCTGCAGTAGCAAGTGATGTAAACATTTCAGATGACGGGAAGGTTTATACTTTCACACTTAGAGAAAACGTAAAATTCCATGACGGAAGTATTGTTACGGCAGAGGATGTAAAGTACTCGATTGACAGGTGCGCCGATGCTGATAACGGAAGTTTATTGGTACCGGCGTTTTCTAATATAGAAAGTGTAACAATCTTGGATGAAAAGACAGTGGAAGTGAAGCTTGTGGAAGGAGATACGGATTTCCTTGCATATTTTACAACAGCGATTATTCCAAAAAGCAATGCAAACCCTGATACAAACCCTATCGGCACAGGTCCGTATAAGTATGTATCCCGTTCACCGCAGGAAAATTTTATTGTAGAAAAATTCAATGATTATTGGGGCGAAAAAGCACATATTGAAAATGTTGTATTTAAAATTTGTGCAAATGCGGATTCAATCGTTATGGAACTTCAGGGCGAAGGCATTGATATGTTCTGTCGTTTAACAAGCGCACAGGTAGACCAGCTTGGTGATAATTACGAAATTTATGAAGGTACTATGAACTTAGTACAGGCGATGTATTTAAACAACGCAGTAGCACCGTTTGACAATGAACTTGTAAGAGAAGCATTGTGCTATGCGGTAGACCCACAGGAAATTATGGACTTTACGGCAGAAGGAAAAGGAACAGAACTTGGTAGTAGTATGTTCCCGGCATTCGGAAAATACTATATGCCTGAATTAAACGATGTGTACACAGTAGATTATGATAAGGCGAAAGACTTATTAAAACAGGCCGGCTATGAAAATGGTTTTGAATTTACAGTAACAGTACCATCTAACTATCAGCCACACATTGATACAGCGCAGGTTATTGTGGAACAGCTTAAGAATATCAATGTAACAGCCAAAATTGAACTGGTTGAATGGAATACATGGGTAGAAGATGTATACACAGGAAGACAGTTTGAAGCAACTGTAATTGGTGTAGATGCATCCAACTTAACAGCAGGTGCGCTTCTTGACCGTTTTGAAAGCACAGCGGACAAAAACTTTATTAACTATAATAACGCTGCTTATGACACTGCATTAAACAATGCAAGAACAAGCGTGGATGATGCGGAAAAAACAAAATATTACAAAGAATGTCTGACGATTTTAAATGATACAGCGGCTAACGTATATATTCAGGACTTGGCTGAATTTGTTGCCATTAACAAAAAATATGCAGGCTATGAATTTTATCCTTTATATGTACAGGATATTTCAAAATTATATATTGTAGAAGAATAATTACTATGTAAATGTAACCGGAAAGGAGACGAAAAGATGAAGCGTATATTCAACAAATTTCTGATAATGTTAGTGACGCTGCTTGCAGTCTCCTTTTTGGTATTTTTGGCACTGTCCATTATTCCGGGTGATGCGGCAACCAATATGCTGGGAACACAGGCAACCCCTGAAAAGATTGAAGCACTCAGGGAAGAGATGGGACTGAATGACCCATTCTTCGTACAGTATTTCAGGTGGCTTTCAGGTTGTATCAAGGGTGATTTTGGAACAAGCTACAGCTATCATATGAGTGTATCGTCGTTGATTATGGATAAATTGCCGATTACGATTACATTGACCATTTTCAGTTTTATGATTATTTTTGTGGTTTCGATTCCACTGGGTGTTTTTATTGCAAAGCATACAGGCGGAATTATTGACAGAATTCTTACGGTTATAAACCAGATTGTAATGAGTATACCGCCGTTTTTCTCAGGGATTCTGATTACGCTGGTGTTTGGTCTTATTTTAGGGCTTTTTACACCGGGCGGTTTTGTTTCGTATAAGACAGATGTGGCAGGATTTATCGGATATCTGATTTTTCCGTCCATAGCGATAGCAATTCCGAAAATATCTATGACGGTAAAGCTTTTGAAGGAATCTATTTTGGAAGAGTATAAGAAAGAGTATGTGAGAACTGCGTATAGCCGTGGAAACAGTACGACGCAGGTTTTATATAAGCATGTATTGAAAAATGCCATTATTCCGGTGATTACCTTCCTTGGAATGACACTTGCGGATATTGTGGCAGGAAGTATTGTAGTGGAGCAGGTGTTTGGAATTCCGGGACTTGGAAGAATTCTTTTAACATCCATTTCCAACAGGGATTATCCGGTTGTTCAGGCCATTATTATCATTTTGGCTGTGATTATTTTGGTTATTAATTTTATTGTAGATATTATTTATCATAAGGTTGACCCAAGAATTGATACGGAGTAAGTATGAAAAAACATTGTAAATACAATAAAAACTTCATAGTTGGTGCCATAATCACAGGGGTGATGTGCGTGCTACTCATCTGGGGAATTATCGGAACGCCTTATGACCCGGATGCTATGGATGCGTCCCTTAAGTTTGCACCTGTTTCGTGGAAACATATTATGGGCTGTGACAACTTTGGCCGTGATATTTTCAGCAGGGTATTGGTGGGACTTAGGACCACTTTGCTTGTGGCGGCAGGAACCGTTTTTATCGGTACGGTAGTAGGAACCATTATCGGTGCTGTTACAGGATATTTTGGTGGCGTCATTGACCAGATTTTAATGCGTGTGATTGATACAATGTTTGCATTTCCGAGCATCTTACTGGCGATGGTGATTGTCAGTGTTATGGGAAGGGGTACATATCAGCTGATTTTGGCCCTTGGAATCGGTTTTGTGCCAAGCTATGCAAGAATTGTCCGTGGGGAATTTTTAAAGGCGAAAAACGCCGATTATGTAAGGGCGGCAAAATTGTATGGATCAGGTCATCTGCGTATTATTTTTGTGCATATTCTGCCCAATATCAGACAGGTATTGTTGTCATCCATTATGATTGGATTCAACAACGCTGTTTTGGCAGAAGCCGGAATGAGTTATTTGGGAATTGGTGTACAACCGCCTACGGCAACACTGGGAAAGATGTTGTCAGAGGCACAGACCTATCTGTTTTCAACACCATCCTATGTGTTGTTTCCGGGGGTAGTGCTGGTACTTTTGATTTTAGGATTCAGTCTCCTTGGCGAAGGCTTGAAAGGAGGAAAATAAGATGGCAGCACTTTTAGAGGTTAGAAATTTAAGTATCGAATTTTATGATCACGAATTACCTGAAAGGGTAGTGAAGGATTTTGATTTAATATTACAAAGTGGTGACAGAGTCGGAATTGTAGGGGAATCGGGCTCCGGAAAGAGTATGAGCGCGCTGGCAATAGCAGGTCTTTTAAATCGCCACGATATGGAGAAAAAAGGGGAAATTTTATTTGACGGCAAGAATTTACTGACGTTAAAAAGAGGGGAATTGAGACAATATCAGGGAAAGGATATTGCGATTATTTTTCAGGAGCCTATGACCTCTTTAAATCCGGTGAAAAAAATCGGATGGCAGGTAGAGGAGAGCTTAAGACTTCATACCAAGTTGTCAAAGGAAGAATGTAAGAAAAAAGCGATTGCGATGCTTTCGGAGGTGGAACTACCAAATCCGGAGGCTGTATATAATATGTATCCCCATGAATTATCGGGTGGTATGAGACAGAGAGTTATGATTGCGGCGGCAATGATTTGCGAGCCGAAGATTTTAATTGCAGACGAGCCAACAACGGCTCTTGATGTGACAACACAGGAGCAGATTATTGAGCTGATGAAGCAGTTAAATGAAAAAAAGGGTACAGCCATTTTGTTCATTTCCCACGACTTAAGTCTTGTAGAAACACTTTGCAATCAGGTGATAGTAATGAAGGACGGAGAAATTGTGGAAAGCGGCAGTACAAAGGATATTTTTGATTATCCAAGACAGCAGTATACAAAAGACCTTTTGGCGGCAATCCCGGTTTGTGATATTTAGGAGAAACTATGAAGGAAACAATTTTATCGACTGAAAAATTGAATATTTCCTATTCGGCGAGACAGGAAAAACCGACTGTAAGAGAGATGGATTTTGAAATAGGCCGTGGTGAAATCGTAGGACTTGTAGGGGAAAGCGGTAGCGGGAAATCTACGTTTGCAAAAGCAGTTATCGGTATACTTCCACATATCAGCGGAAAACTTACAAAAAATACCGACAAAATCCAAATGGTTTTTCAAGACCCTTACAGTTCTTTAAATCCTGCAAAAAAAGTGGGTTGGATTATGGAAGAACCCTTAAGAATGCAGACGAAACTGACGAAAGAGGAACGAAAAAAAAGAGTGCTTGAAATTGCCAAAAAAGTAGAGATAGATGAGGAACTTTTGGAGCATTATCCAAGTGAGCTTTCCGGCGGTCAAAGACAGAGAGTGTGTATCGGTGTGGCACTGATTACAGGTCCGGAGCTTCTGATAGCGGATGAACCGGTTTCCGCATTGGATGTGACCATTCAGGCGCAGGTTTTAAAACTTTTATTACATCTGCAAAAAGAAATGAATTTATCCATTCTTTTTATTTCCCACGATTTGCGTGTGGTATATAATATGTGCAATCGGATTTATATTATGAAGGATGGCGAGGTAGTGGAAAGCGGCGATGTAAAAGAGGTATACAAAAATCCGAAATCGGACTATACAAAAAGACTTTTGGTTGCTGCTAACATTAGGAAAAAGTGACTTTGAAGGGAGTTTATATGTTAAAAGGTTTTTACCCGGACTGTTATATGAAATCGACCTATGACATAGATTTTGATGCCTACTATGAAAAAGGCTACAGAGGCATTATTTTTGATATAGATAATACACTGGTGCCACACGGAGCACCTGCGGATGAGAGAAGCAAAAAGCTTTTTGCACACCTGAAAGAGCTTGGCTACAAGGTGGTTTTATTATCCAACAACAAGGAACCACGTGTGAAAATGTTTAATGATGTGGTTAAGGTTTCTTACATTTTTAAGGCGGGAAAACCGCTTGTGAAAAACTATGTAAAAGCTATGGAAATGATGGGTACAAACAAAGAAAATACGTTGTTTGTAGGAGACCAGTTATTTACCGATGTGTGGGGAGCAAAAAAAACGGGAATCCACAATGTTTTGGTGCAGCCAATTGATAAAAAAGAGGAAATCCAGATTGTTTTGAAGCGATATCTGGAAAAAATTGTGTTGGCATCGTACAAGCGTTATCTGAAAAAACAGGGAGTGACGAAATAGATGAATATAACAGGAAAAGCAAAGGTGTTTGGGCTTATTGGTCATCCGGTGGAACACAGTATGTCACCGGTTTTACACCATACGCTGGCAGATATTTTGGGACACGAAATTGCCTATGTTCCGTTTGATGTTAAAAGAGATTTGCAAAGTGCCATAAAGGGTGCATTTGAGCTGAATATTCAAGGTATGAACGTAACCGTTCCGTATAAGCAGGACGTGATAGCATATTTGACGGATATCGACCCGCTGGCAGGGAAAATCGGTGCGGTAAATACACTGGTTCGATGTGAAGAAGGGTATAAGGGCTACAACACGGATATGCCGGGACTGAAGCGTGCTATGGAAAACGACGGAGTAGTGATTGCGGGCGGTAATTTTTACCTGATTGGGGCCGGCGGCGTTGCAAGGGCAGTTTTACTTATGCTTCTTGAAAACGGTGCCAAATGCATACATATTTTGAATCGAAGTGTGGATAAGGCAGGAGTCTTGGCAGAGGCTTTGACAAGCGGATATCAGACAAAAGTAACCTATGGGGATTTACAGTCTTATAAAGAGGTGGCGCTTTCAAATGCGACGGCGATTCAGGCAACCAATGTGGGAATGTATCCCAATGTAGATGCGGCGGCAATTGAAGATTTGGACTTTTACAAAAATATAGATGTAGCATATGACCTTATTTTTAACCCGGCAGTGACCAAATTTATGGCACTTGCAAAGGCGTGCGATAAAAAGGCATATAACGGCTTAAAAATGCTTTTATTCCAGGGAATTATTGCTTATGAATACTGGAATGGTGTATCTGTTACGGATGATGCGGCGGCGAAGGTTTATGATGCGATGTTAGAGGAGCTTTTAAAAAGATGAAACATATAATTTTGATTGGGTTTATGGGCTCTGGAAAATCCACTATGGGGAAACTTGTAGCCAACAAACTGAATTGTCCGTTTGTGGATACCGACCATTATATCGAAAAAAAAGAAGGCCGTAAAATCAGTGCTATTTTCGCAGATGACGGCGAGGAATATTTCAGAAGTCTGGAGACGGAAGTGTTAAAGGAGCTTTTGGAATCGGAGGAAAGAAAGGTATTGTCCCTTGGTGGGGGAACACCGCTTCGGGAAGAAAACAGGGCACTTCTTAAAAACGGTGGTTATGTTATCTTTTTAAAAATCACACCGAATGTGGCTTATGCCAGATTAAAAGGTGATACGAAAAGGCCTTTGTTGCAGGTGGAAAATCCGAGAGAGAGAATTGCAGAGCTTTTGGAATACAGAAATCCGATTTATGAGTCGGCGGCAGATTATGTGCTATGCGAAGAAAAAAGATCATTAGATGATGTTTTTTTGGAATTATCAGAAATTGTGAGGGATATATAAAGTGAAAATTTTAGTAATTAACGGACCAAATTTAAATTTTTTAGGCATCAGGGAACCATCTGTTTATGGAAAACAGGACTATACATATCTTGTCAATATGATTGAAGAGAAGGCAAAACAGGAAAATATCGAAGTGGAGTGTTTCCAAAGTAATCACGAGGGAGCCATTATTGATAAGCTTCAGGAGTCTTATTTTGACGGCACAGAGGGCATTGTCATAAATCCGGGAGCATTCACGCATTACAGCTATGCAATTCGTGATGCACTGGCAAGTATAGTGGTTCCGAAGGTGGAAATTCACATATCGGATATTTCGCAAAGAGAAGAATTCAGACACATTTCCGTGACAAAAGAAGTGTGTGATATGCAGATTTGCGGGCACGGACTTAACGGATATTTGGAAGCAATTGACTTTTTACTAAAAAAATAGTTGAAAAAGGGAAAAATTTAGTATACACTATATAAGAATTATGA
>ERZ1032130.362-NODE-362-length-11799-cov-5.338641_pt1 | contig 11799 bp, 7 predicted proteins | sample MGYA00517879_ERZ1032130 | MGnify/ENA primary metagenome ERZ1032130 (study PRJEB33719, sample SAMN04262597) | wastewater metagenome | biome: rural village; feature: animal feces; material: feces | host: Bos taurus | place: El Salvador | collected 2012-01-31 ...
TATCAAGCGTGACAAGAAAGCACTCGGTTATGCTATGCAGGAGGTCAGCACAGCAGGTCTCACCGAGAACAAATCTCACTCTGTTGCCAACATGCTTCAAGGTAAGGTTGCGGGAGTGCAAATCGCTCAATCAGGTACAGGCGTGGGTGGTTCAACCCGCATCGTGATGCGTGGTTTGAACTCTCTTTCGCAGAAGAACCAACCGCTGTGGGTTGTCGATGGTCTTCCCATCAGCGATAACACCACCGATGAGGCAAGCCAGTGGGGCGGTAGCGACTATGCAGGAGCTGCATCGCAAATCAACCCCGAGGACATCGAGAGCATCTCGGTGCTGAAGGGTGCCAATGCAGCAGCTCTCTATGGTTCGCGTGCACAGAATGGTGCCATCATCGTCACCACAAAGAAGGGTAAATATGGACAGCCGCTTCGCGTGGAATATAATGGTACTCTCAATGTCACCACCACCTACTCACCCTATGAGTATCAGAACATCTACGGACAAGGTTAGGGTGGTCAATTCGACATCAACAGCAAGACCAGCTGGGGTGCCAAGATGGAGGGACAAACCGTGGAGCACTGGCGCAACAAGTTCTATGGCGACGACCGCTATAGCAGCTATCAGCTCCTCCCGCAGAACGACTACATCAGCGACTTCTACCGTGCCGGCGTGAACTACACCAACACTGTTACCGCATCGGCAGGTAGCGAGAACCTCTCAGGTCGTTTCTCTTTTACCGATTCACGCAACAACGACGTAATCCCCAACTATAGCCAGAACCGCCAATATTTCGACATGAACACACAGTTCAAGAGCAAATATATCGACCTCGGCGTGAAGGTGAACTATATGCGCGAAAAGACGCTCAACCGCCCGGGTCAAGGTGAATATGGCGTGAACTTGCAGCTCGTGAAGATGGCTCGCGGAATCCGCCTTGCCGACCTCAAGGATCCGCGTGGTGTGGGACAATATGCCTACAACACAGTGAACTGGACCGGACCGAGCGAAAACTACTCTAACCCCTACGCAATGCAGATCAATGAGAACGGAAGCAATGCCATTCGCAACCGTATCATCGGACAAGTGAGCGCTACTGCACACTTCACCGACTATCTGCGCCTCACAGGCCGTGTGGGCATCGACTGGTATAACGATATCCTCAAGAGCTACAACACGCTTCCCGACCCTTCTTCGGTTGCTTCGTCATACTCTACCAGCCGTCTCAACAACAAGGAGTTTAATGCCGACCTCATTCTCTACTTCGACAAGACATTCAACGACTTCTCAGTGACTGCAAACCTTGGAACATCGGTCAACAATATCCAGTCGCAGAGCCTTGCCGGCTCAGCTGGAAAATTTGCCATTCCGGGCTTCGTGAGCCTCTCTAATGGCAGCGCCCAGACCGTAACCGAGGGTTACTCGAAGAAGGAGATTCAATCAGTGTTTGCCCAGGCTTCTGTAGGCTACAAGGGTATGCTCTACCTCGACCTCACAGGCCGCAACGACTGGTCTTCAACTCTTCCTGCCAACAACCGCTCTTATTTCTATCCTTCAGTAGGACTTAGTGGCATCATCACCGAAATGGTGAAACTGCCCGACTGGCTCAGCTACTGGAAGGTGCGCGGTTCGTGGGCAAAGGTGGGTAACGACACCGACCCATACAAGCTCATGACCTACTATTATCTGTGGACGGGCGATAAAGTTAACCCCGATGTGCTCAAGCTCTATCGCGGTGCTACCAAGGCGCTTGCCGACCTCAAGCCCGAGAGCACCACTTCATTTGAAATCGGTACTGAGGCTCGCTTCTTCAACAACCGCCTCAACTTCGACTTCACTTACTACAACACCGAGACAAAAGACCAAATCCTTGGCGTAGCACTCCCGGGTTCATCGGGATACTCTTCAAAGCGCATCAATGGCGGACTTATCAAGAGCCACGGTCTTGAGGTGATGCTTGGCGGCACTATCATTCAAACTAAGGACTGGAACTGGGATATGAACATCAACTGGGGCTTGAACCGCACCACTTGCGAGAAGCTCGACAGCGAGGCTACACGCTTCACGCTCAACACACTCCGTATCGGTTCTGTAGTTGTAGATGAGGGTGGAAAATATGGCGACATCGTGGGCAAGGCTTACAAGCGCGACGACAAAGGCAACATCATCGTTGATGACAACGGCCTCCCAATGCGTGAATCGAACAAGGTGGTGGGCAACATGATGCCAAACTGGACCGGATCAATCACCAACACCCTTCGCTGGAAAGATCTCACATTCTCAGCTCTTATCGACGTGCGCGAGGGCGGAGAGTTTATCTCGCTCACCGACAGCTATGCATGCCAGGCAGGAACATCAGCCCGCACACTCGAAGGTCGTGAAGGCGCTACAATCGTAGTTCCGGGCGTAACAGCCGATGGCAAGCCCAACACCAAGGGCGTTACTGCCGAAAACTACTGGAGCAGCATCGCCGGACCTGACGGAATTGCCGAGGAATTTGTGTATAGCTCTACCTACGTGAAGATGCGCGAGATGTCACTTGGCTACATCTTGCCACAGAAGTGGTTCATGCACTCACCCATCTCTTACGTGAAACTGTCACTCGTGGCTCGCGACTTGTTCTACATCTACAAGGCTGCGCCGGTTAACCCAGAGGGTGCATTCTCGCGTAGCGACTATGCACAGGCATTTGAGCTTGCTTCACTGCCTCCTACACGCAGCATAGGATTCTCACTAAACGTTAAATTCTAACCCCCACAGAATATACAGCTATGAAACTAAATATAAAGAAATCAATAAGTGCATTAAGCGCATTGGCATTGATGACTGCATGTACAGGCGATTTTGATGAAATGAACCAAAACCCCAATGCCATTACTTCGCCAAACCCCAGCTATATGATGCCTTATATTCAGGAGTATGGCGCTCACATTGCATCTTGGGAATTTCAGGTTGGTCCCAACTTGCACTGCAACCTCTATGCACAATATTTTGCCAACTCGGCTTCTTACTTCAACAGCGACTCCTACACTTACAACAGCGCATGGGTCACCGACGGCTACTGGAACTCCTACTACGTGACTGTGCTCACACAGGCTAAGTCGGCAAAAACAGTGGCTGATGAAGATCCTTCGTACAGCAACATCTACCAGTGCATTCGCATATTCACTGCACGCTGCACGGCTCAGACAACCGACCTCTTCGGCGATATTCCTTACACCGAGGCCGGTATCGGTAATGCCGATGCAAAATACGACAGCCAGGAGAGCATCTACAACGATTTGTTCAAAGAACTCACAGAAGCAGTGGAATTGCTCAACGCCAAGAAGGACGACATCACTCAAGTGCCTTTCCTGAATAATCAAGACCTTATCTTCAATGGCGACCTATCGAAGTGGATTAAGTTTGGTAACTCGCTGCGCCTGCGCTATGCAATGCGTCTTGCCTACAAAGACCCGGCAAAAGCTAAAAAAGAGGCTGAAGCTGCTCTCTCTGCTCCGGGCGGTCTGATGACAAGCAACGACGACAATGCCGGAGTATATATCTCGGGCAAGGGTGCCAATGGCTGGCCATTGTTCCAGATTTCGGGCTGGGGTGAGTTCTGCATGAGCAAGACCATGGAGAATATCCTCAAAAACAGCAGCACCGTGCTCGACCCGCGCACCTCGCTATGGTTCGGACACACCGATACTTCTACAGCCGCCAATCCTGTGTATGCCGGCGTACCTAACGGTCTATCTGCCGATGCTCTTTCGGGTTATCCCGACCGCTCCTATATTTGGGGCTACCAGAACTGCCCGGCATGGAACCTTGCCGACACCAAGCCAAGCAACTTCTTGATTGGAAAGCGCCAGAAGGTGATGGAATACTCTGAGGTTTGCTTCCTCAAGGCTGAAGCCGCACTCCGCGGTTGGGCCGGAGCAGGTGATGCCAAGAGCAACTACATCGCAGGTATCAAAGCTTCGTTTGACTATGAGCGTGCCGGTCTTGATGCTTCTTACTACACCACTGCCGACGACGACACCTATATGACCACCGGAAGTGTGGCTTGGGATGCCGAGAGCAGCGAGGAAGGACACATGAAGCAGATTATCACCCAAAAGTGGATCGCCCTCTATCCCGACGGCGAAGAGGCTTGGACTGAGTTCCGCCGCACCGGCTATCCGGCTCTCATGCCTGTGGCTCAGAGCCTGGAGCCTTCGCTCCCACAGGGAACATTCATCAAGAAGCTTCGCTACACCGACGATGAGCTTCGCGAAAACAGCAATGCCACCGACGGCTCTCTCAACCAAGGCAAAGGCGATGGCATGAACGTAAGAGTATGGTGGGATACGAACCGCTACAACTAATGCAATCATGAGTTAACTCCAGAACAATTTGTGAATAATGGATAAGCGTCCTTGCCACTACTGTATATCAGGCAGAAGCGGTAATGGACGCTTATTCTTTTCGTAACCCGACAAACCAATCACAATTTCCATCTAATGAAAAAAATCACATCAATCATCACGATGCTGCTTACGTGCTGCAGTGTCTGGGCCGGCAACAACGACATCGCCATTATAAAGGGGCTGGCCGAGCGCATTATTCCTGAGCATGCAAGGCACTTCGACTTTATTACCGAACCATGGGAAACCGACAGTTTCCTTATTTCAAGCGACAGCGGCCGAATCGTCATAAGAGGCAACTCGGTAAACTCAATGGCGGTAGGTCTCAACTACTACCTCACAAACTACTGCATGACTCACATCACATGGTGGGACTACGACAAGGTAGTGATGCCGTCACGGCTGCCCGAAGTGGAGAAGCCGGTGGGTGGCAGCAGCAGGGTGAAGCAGAGATTCTTCCTCAACTACTGCACCTACGGCTACACTATGGTCTATTGGCAATGGCCGCAGTGGGAGCGCTTCATCGACTGGATGGCTCTCAACGGAGTGAACATGCCTTTTGCCCTCACCGGGCAGGAATCGATTTGGTATCGCGTATGGCGGAAGTTAGGACTCACCGATGCCGACATGCAGAATTATTTCACCGGACCGGCGTTCCTGCCTTGGCACCGCATGTGCAACATCGACCACTGGAACGGCCCGCTGCCTAAGGAATGGCTCGACGGACAGTTTGAGCTTCAGAAACGCATTCTGGAGCGTGAACGTGCACTCGGCATGAAGCCCGTGCTGCCGGCATTCAGCGGGCACGTGCCTGCCTCACTGAAGCGCATCTATCCTAAGGCCCGAATAACAAACGTGAGCAAATGGTTAGGTTTTGCCGATGAAAACAACTGCTACTTCCTCGACCCCGACGACCCATTATTCCTGAAAGTGCAGAAGCTCTACATGCAGGAGCAGGCAAAGGAGTTTGGCACCGACCATATCTATGGCGTTGATATGTTTAATGAAGTACAGCCACCTTCGTGGGAGCTTTCGGAGCTGAAACGTTTCTCCAATCGCATCTACTCTTCAATGGCCAAAGTCGATAAGGAAGCCATCTGGTTCCAGATGAGCTGGATGTTCTACCTCGACAAGGATCTGTGGCTCCCCGACCGCGTAGAGGCATTTCTTTCGGGTGTGCCCAAGGGACGACTCGTGATGCTCGACTACTTCAGCGACAACGTGGAGATATGGCGACGCTCCGACAAGTTTCACGGACAGGATTTCATCTGGAGCTACCTTGGCAATTTCGGCGGCAACACCATGCTCGCCGGCAATCCGCGCCAAGTGAACTGCCGCATCGACAGCGTCTGCCGCGAAGCCGGAGAAAACCTCAAAGGGCTGGGCTGTACGCCCGAGGGTCTCGACTGTAACGAATTTATGTATGAATTTGTACTCAGCAAGGCATGGAACCTCGGCTTCACTGTCGATAGCTGGATTGAGAATCACGCATATTCACGCGCAGGCTCTAAATCGGCTCTCATCGCCGATGCTTGGCGCAGGCTCGTGGATGACATCTACGTTCACCCCTCAACAGGCTCGCAAGCCACTTTGACGAATGCGCGTCCGTGCCTAAAGGGCTACGGATTCTGCACCACAGTCAATACTATCGACTACTCCAACAAAGACCTGCTGAAAATATGGCGCGAAATGCTCTCTGAGAACATCAAGGGACGCAACGACTACACTTTCGACATTGTGAACCTCGGACGCCAAGTGCTCGGAAACCATTTCACCACGCTGCGCGATTCTTTTGCCCTTGCCTACGAGCATCGCGACATATATCACCTCAACGCCTATGGCAAGAAGATGATTGAACTGCTTAACGACCTCGACGACCTGCTTGCATGTGAGGAGAGCTTCACGCTCGACCGCTGGATTAAGCTGGCCCGCGACATGGGCGACAGCCCTGAGCTGAAAGACTACTATGAGAAAGATGCCCGTCTGCTTATCACCAAGTGGTCGGACACTCCGGCTGTCACCGACTATGCCAACCGCTCGCTTTCTACGCTTACCCGCGAATACTACCTCGTGCGATGGGCCCGTTTCATCGACGAAGTTACCACTGCCGCAGTGAACGGCGTCGATTTCGACGAGCAGAAGTTCACGGAGTGGTGCTACGAGTTTGAAACCGCCTTCCCGAATGTCGAAAACCGCCTGCACTACACTCCCCGCGGCGATGCCTTCACTGTGGCAAAGCGCCTCTGCGCAAAATATGAGGGAGAAGTGCTTCAATCGTCGCCAATCATTGCCTCAGGCAATACAGCCGATGGCGGCTGCCACGATATGGTTCTCCTGTACTCGGGAGGTAACCACCGTGAGCTGAAGTGGAATGCCGCCGACTGTGCCCCAAACGTAAGCTACACCGACGAGAATGGCAAGGGTCACTGGCTTTTCGACAGTTTCCTGTTTCTGGAGATATATTCCGGACTCACCGGCGACGACGTGGAATTTGCACAGGGCTACCACCGCTATCCTGCCTCAAAAGACGACTGGAAAAACCTCATCGACTCATATTGCCAACCTTCAACCGGTATTGGCGGACTGAACGAGGCGATAGGCAATGCTGCTGCCCGAATAGGCGCGCCTGTGGCTAAGAGGGGCGTGGTTATCGGCATTCCGCAACCCATCGTGGAAGAACCGCTCGAGAACGGCTCTCTGCGCAAGCCTTGGGGTAAACTCGACAGTGGCAAGACACCCGACTTCACACAAGCTGCCGACTGCATAGAGGCTGTAAAGTGGTATATCGACTATGCTATCAGTGCCTTTGAGAAGATGAACTACGACAATGTGGAGCTGAAAGGCTTCTACTGGATTGCCGAGCACGATGCCGACACCCACACCATAATCCCCGTCATTGCCGACCACCTGAAGAGCAGGCACTATTCTTTCCACTGGATTCCTTTCTTCGGTGCACAAGGCACTGAAAACTGGAAGGAGCTGCGATTCACCAAGGCTTTCCTTCAGCCCAACTACTTTTTCAGCCCCGAGCCTATTGATGGACGTCTCGATGCCGCTTGCCGCATCGCATCAAGCCTCGGTATGGGCATGGAGATAGAATTTGATGAACGTGTGTTGAAATCGTCGAGCGACTGCCGCGACGACCGCCTGAAGCTATATATGGCGAAATTCCGCGAATACGGCACTTGGTTTGCCAAGGACATTGCCTACTACATCGGCAGCCATGCCCTGAACAGCATGTTTGAATCAACTGATGCCAACGACAGGAAACTATATCTCGACTTCTGCCGTTTCGTATCGACAAGGCAGGAAAATTCCCTGCACCCCACTGCCGAATAGCTGTACCACCCCATGACACATAAAAGAGACCGGGCACGCGCATGTGTGCGACCCGGTCTCTTTATGTATGGGTGTAGCGCAGAAGATTCATGCCGGGGTGCGGTCGGGGTCGAAGATGCCGTAGCCGCACGTCTTGTGGGTGTAAATGCAGCTGCTATAGTCGCCGAGCTTGTGGCGGAGTCGGGCGAGTGTGGTATCGACGGCACGAGGGGTGACGCTGTAGCTGTTGCCCCACACCTTGGCAACTATCTCGCTGCGCGAGAAAATGCGGTTGCGATGCGACACAAGCAGGTGCAGCAGTGCATACTCGGTGGGCGTGAGCTTCATAGGCATTCCGTGAAGGTAGCACAACTTGTTGTTCACGTCGATGCGAAGCTCACGGAAGACGATGTCGGGGATATAGGCACCCTCCGAAATGTCGTGTGTGCGCTTGCGACGCATAATGGAGCGGCGCAGCACGCTGCGCACACGCGCCACAAACTCATCTTCGCGATAAGGCTTCACGATATAATCGTCGGCACCGATGTTAAGCCCCATCACACACGCCTGCTCATCGCCTATGCCGGAACAGAAGATGATGGGCACATACTCGGTGGCGGCATTGTTCTTGAGGCGTTTTGCAAAGTCAAAGCCACTCACCTTGGTCATAGCTACCTCAAGGATGAAAAGGGAGAACGACGGCAAGTCGCACGAAGAAATTGCCTCGGTGGTGCTATTGACCACCGCAACAATGAATCCTTCGCGGCGCAAGCGGTCGGAAAGCCTTGCGCAATACTCCTGATCTTCATCTACGATAAGTATTTTCAGATCGCCAGTCATTCTAACAGTTTTTATACTATGTTAAATTACACTGAATTAGCTCAATGATAGAAAATTTTTTCTTATCTTTGCAATGTGTTTTTCATGGTATTAGATTTAAGGTTAATTGATGTGCAGGTTGTCGTGATGACAATCTGCATTTCATTTACACCTATCATAACCGGCTGAAAACCAAAGGCTACGGCAAGAAAACGAAGCCTTTTAAAGCACATTTTCCAAGCCGTAACCTCTATATATGAAGCGGCTAATGCTAAGCCGGCTATTCCATCAGCTTGCGATAGCGAATGCGGTGCGGCTCCACATCGCCCATGCGTGCACGCTTGTTCTCCTCATATTCCGAGTAAGTTCCCTCGAAGTAGAACACCTGGCTGTCGCCCTCGAATGCGAGAATGTGAGTGCAGATGCGGTCGAGGAACCAGCGGTCGTGCGAAACAACTACGGCGCAGCCGGCGAAGTTCTCCAATCCCTCTTCGAGAGCACGCAGAGTGTTCACGTCGATGTCGTTGGTAGGCTCGTCGAGCAGCAGCACGTTTCCTTCCTCCTTCAGTGCCATGGCAAGGTGCAGTCGGTTGCGCTCACCACCCGAAAGCATGGCAATCTTCTTCTCCTGGTCGGCACCGGTGAAATTAAACTTTGAGAGATATGCGCGGGCATTCATGTCGCGGCCACCCATGCGGAACGACTCCACACCCTGCGAAATCACCTGATAGACGGTGCTGTCGGGGTGAAGGTCTTTGTGCGTCTGATCCACGTAGGCAATTTTTACCGTTTCGCCTATGGCAAACGTGCCCTTGTCGGCTTTCTCCAAGCCCATTATCAAGCGGAAAAGCGTGGTCTTGCCGGCACCGTTAGGACCGATGACACCCACAATGCCGTTGGGCGGAAGCATAAAGTTGAGGTCATTGAAGAGCAGCTTTTCTCCGTAAGCCTTCTGCACGTGCTCGGCTTCGATAACCTTGTTGCCGAGGCGCGGACCGTTGGGGATAAAGATTTCGAGCTTTTCCTCGCGCTCCTTTTGGTCCTCATTGAGCAGACGGTCGTAGCTCGACAGACGAGCCTTTCCCTTTGCATGACGTGCCTTGGGAGCCATGCGCACCCACTCAAGCTCGCGCTCAAGCGTCTTGCGGCGCTTGCTTGCCTGCTTCTCCTCCTGAGCCATGCGCTTCGTCTTCTGGTCGAGCCACGAAGAGTAGTTACCCTTCCAGGGAATACCTTCACCGCGGTCGAGCTCAAGAATCCAGCCTGCCACATGGTCGAGGAAGTAGCGGTCGTGAGTGATAGCAATCACCGTGCCGGCATACTGCTGCAAGTGCTGCTCAAGCCAGTCTATCGACTCAGCATCGAGGTGGTTGGTAGGCTCATCGAGGAGGAGGATATCGGGTTGCTGGAGCAAGAGGCGGCAAAGAGCCACGCGGCGACGCTCACCACCCGAGAGAGTGGCAATTTTCTGGTCTTCGGGCGGACAGCGTAGCGCGTCCATAGCACGCTCCAACTTGTTATCAATGTTCCAGGCGTCGCAGGCATCGAGCTTATCCTGAAGCTCAGCCTGGCGTGTGATGAGCTTATCCATCTTGTCGGGGTCTTCAAGCACATCGGGGTCACCAAAGCTCTCATTCACCTTGTCGAACTCAGCGATGAGGTCGAGCACATGCTGCATACCCTCCTGCACCACCTCTTTCACTGTTTTGTCGGGGTCGAGCTTAGGCTCCTGCTCAAGGTAGCCCACCGAGTAGCCCGGAGAGAACACCACTTCGCCCTGATATTGTTTCTCAATGCCGGCGATAATCTTGAGGAGCGTGGATTTACCGGCTCCATTCAGTCCGATGATGCCAATCTTGGCACCGTAGAAAAACGAAAGATAAATGTCTTTCAACACCTGCTTCTGCGGCGGATAGATCTTGCTCACACCCACCATCGAGAAAATCACTTTCTTGTCGTCAGCCATAATTATGTATATTCTGTTTGTTAATTAGTTTATAACAAAGGTTACAATTACCCTCTCTTACCTCTTACCTTAAAAAAACCTCTCACCTCTTACCGACATTCCCCTTCGTGCGATAGTCGCAATTGACCTTGCCGCGAATGATGTTGTTCAGCTTGCCCTTGATGAGCTGCTTGCGAATGGGCGAAAGATGGTCGATAAACACCTTTCCGTCGAGGTGGTCACACTCGTGCTGCATCACGCGTGCGAGATAGCCCTCAATCACCTCATCGTGTTCCACAAAATTCTCGTCTTGCCACTTGATGCGGATTTTCTCGGTGCGTACTACTCCCTCATAGATTCCCGGGAGACTAAGGCAACCCTCGTCGCGCGAAAGGCGCTTTCCATCGTCGAGCACGGTGATTTCGGGGTTAATAAGCACATATTTCGAGTCGGCAAGCTCAGGAAAACTCTCCTTGAGAGCCGAAACATCAATATAAACTATTTTTGCGCTCACACCCACCTGAGGCGCAGCGATACCGATGCCCTCAGATGCATACATAGTGGCTTTCATATTCTCGATAAGCTCACTAAGCCCCTCATATTCGGGGGTGACCACATCAGCCACGCGACGAAGCACGGGCTGACCGTAAAGATAAATTGGTAGTATCATCTCAATATTTGTTACTTTCTTTGTTATCTCATTAGTTTGTGCGTGACTCATGGGCACACAAAGCCCCCAGTCCTCTCACCCTTACCTTTAAAAGACCTCTCCCCTTTAAAAATCTCTTACCCCTTACCTCTTACCTTTAAAAGATCTCTTACCTCTTACCCCTTACCTCTTACCTCTTACCTTTAAAAGATCTCTTACCTATCTCCGGCTCTGGAGGTAATCATTGAGGATAATCGCAGCGGCAATGCTATCCACCACCTCCTTGTTGCGGCGGTCCATCTTCTTCATTCCGCCATCAATCATGGCACGGTGCGCCAGCGTGGAGGTAAAACGCTCATCGTACATCACCACAGGCATATCGGGCATCACCTTTCGCAAGCGGTTGAGAAACGGTTCAAGCCACTTCGTGCTTTCCGATGGCTGCCCATTGAGCTGCTTTGGCAATCCCACCACTATCAGTTCCACCGGCTCGCTCTTCACATAGCTTTGAAGGAAGTCGATAAGGGTGTGTGTAGCCACGGTAGTGAGTCCGTTAGCCACAATCTGCAGCGGGTCGGTCACAGCGATACCGGTTCGCTTCCGCCCGAAATCAATTGCCAAAATTCGTCCCATTTTGCAAATTTACACATAATCCCCGACATTTCCCACCTCACCCCCGAAAAAA
>ERZ1032130.363-NODE-363-length-11780-cov-5.426013_pt1 | contig 11780 bp, 5 predicted proteins | sample MGYA00517879_ERZ1032130 | MGnify/ENA primary metagenome ERZ1032130 (study PRJEB33719, sample SAMN04262597) | wastewater metagenome | biome: rural village; feature: animal feces; material: feces | host: Bos taurus | place: El Salvador | collected 2012-01-31 ...
AAATAGCCATGAAAAACAAGCAAAAACCGGTGAGTGTGTTTTCACCGAATATTGAGAAAAGAGCTACCGATGCCGACTTGCGTGTGCTCGATGCAGCGTTGAAGGCATGGATGAGTTGGGGCGAGATACGTCGCCGCCGTCGCCGCAACAAGGATTTCACCTATGGCCGCCAGTGGGGCGACCTGGTGAAGGACGACAACGGACAGTGGATTGCCGAGGGCGACCTGCTTGCCCGCTGCGGCAAGGAACCGCTCACCAACAATATGCTACGCCAGCTGATAAAGTGTGTGGTGGGACGTTTCCGCAAGTCGGCGACCGATGAAACGAAGGCAGTGGAGCGTGTGCTCAGCCGCGGCAAGGAGAAGCAGGGACTGAGAATGCTTGCAGCCGGGTGCACTGTAGGTGTCAACGACACCCCCGAACGCCGTGTAGCTGCCACCTACAAGCTGAATTGCATTGAGGAGCTTGATGCACGCTCGCTTGAGGAATTTCTTATTTCGGGCTGCTGCGTGCAGCGCATCGACGATGGCGATGACTACTCACCGGCTCCCGGTATTCCGGCGGTGGAGATGCTCAATGTGAACCGCTTCTTCAGCAATATGATGGAAGACGTGCGTGGCACCGACTGCGAAATTGTGGGCTATTTGCACGACTTGCACGTGAGTGAGCTGATTATGCGTCTGGCGCACGGCGATGTGGCTGAGAGCCGCCGGATACGCGATGTGTATTCATCGCTGCAATCAATTTACACTTCGGCTGAAATCGGCAGCGATGCGGAGCGTTGCGGCTCGTTCTGGCAAGCCAAGGGTGGCAAGTGCCGTGCAATTGAGGTGTGGACTCTTGAGCTGAAGGAGGTGCTTCGCTGCCACGACTTTGCCGGCAAGAAAGCCTTCACAGCCTCACTCGACCAATTGCCGAAGCTCGAAGCCGATAACCGCGAGCGCGTGGAGCGTGGCGAGGAGGCTGTGGTGGTGCGCAGAAGCATCGAGAAGGAGTGGCACTGCCGATGGTTTGCTCCCGATGGAACACTGCTGGTGCACTATCTTTCGCCCTACGCACATCGCAGCCACCCGTTTGCCTTCCGTCTTTATCCGCTCACCGATGGTGAAGTGCACTCGTTTGTGGAAGATGTAATCGACCAGCAAAAGTATGTAAACCGCCTGATAACAGTGATAGACCACATCATGAACTCCAGTGCCAAGGGCGTGCTGCTCTTCCCGGAGTCGGGGCTTCCCGATGGCTTCACATGGGGCGATGTGCGCAGGTTGTGGTCGAATGCCAATGGTATTATCCCCTTTGTGAATGATGCGTCGGGCACAATGCCGCAGCAAGTGGTGTCGCGCAATGCCGACATAGGCGCCTATCAGCTGCTCGACACGCAGATGAAGCTCATAGAGGATATTTCGGGGGTGAATGGAGTGCTGCGAGGCGTAGCAGCCAACAGCCGCGCCGGCGCACAGCTCTATGAGGCACAGCTCGACAACGCCGACACAGCCCTCACCGACATCTACCGCACCTTCGATTCCTTCCGCACCATGCGCGATGCCAAAGTCGCCCTTCTGCTTCATTGAGTCAGAACAGTTTTTTTATGCTGAAAAACATAATTTCAACGGGAGAAATTTATTTGGAAATTTTGTATATTTGCAGCGGTCTAACTGTGTGATAGTTAGATATATTGGGGATTGATTGTCTCAGAAATAAGTTGTTTGACTTCTACGAATAATAATTATTATATATTTCTACCGCTATGACTAAGATGATATTTGTAAAACTGATGAAGCCGATTGCTTTTTGCGCTATGCTGTCGATGCTCGTGCTGGCTGCTTGCAGTGACGATGAGGGACCGTCTCCTACTCCTACCACAAATGATGCTGTGTTCATTAAAGATAAGGATAAGCTTGATATGATTTATTCGCTCGTTGACCTTGAAGGCGACAAGGGCAGAATCTATGAGATGAACTACACTGTGGACTACAAGCTCATTGAGGCTTTGAATGCCGGAATCGTTGGCACCACAAGTCTCACCCGGTTTGTGGTCACTCATCTTTTCGACTCTATCCCTTCGGCAAAGAGCGTGAGCCTGTCGTATGATGCGGGCTGTAGTGCCTTTGCTTGCCCCGACGGCACTTCGGGCAATTTCTTGATGGGTAGAAACTTCGACTTCAACCATCGTGACCCCGACACCAAGGAGCGTGTGATGATTCCTCTCATTGCCGTGCACACTGCTCCCGCAGGCGGCAAGAAGTCGGTATCGTTTGTCGATGGTCAGTTCGTTAAATACGAGAGCGGATTCTACACCAAGAAGGGTAACGACCTCTCGATGCTGATGGCTCTGCCTTATCTGCTCCTCGACGGCATCAATGAAGATGGATTTGCCGTGAGCGTGCTAAAGCTCGACGGACTCCCCACCGCCCAGTCTGATTCGCCAAACAAGAGAATCTTCACCACTGTGGCTATGCGCATGCTGCTCGACCGCGCAAGCACCGTGAAGGAGGCGAAGGAAATGCTGAAGGATTACAGCATGTATATGGACACCGACTCTGCAAGCTATCATTTCTTTATGGCTGATGCCAAGGGTGACTTTGCTATTGTGGAATACACTAATCCCGACACACAACTCAATCCAAACCGTCTGGAAGAGCTCTCCGGCGCCGACACCCTGCGCTGTGTCACTAATTTCTATGTGTCGCCTACTATGTATGCCACTCCTCACGGAATGAGACATTCATTGCACGGAAAAGAACGCTACGATAGCTTGAGAGCCGGACTGCTGCGGCACAACTACAAGATGACTCCCGAGGAGGCATTGGACCTTCTGAAAGTGGTGGCACAGGGTCCCGACGGGTATCAAGGTTCCACAGGATTCACCCAGTGGTCGGAGGTGTTCAACCTCAGCAAGAAGACTGTATCTATGTCGATTCTGCGTGAGTGGGACAAGACCTTCCACTTCAAGGTGGAATAAATCCCCGATAAACAAATTGATGACTTCCTTGCTGTGATGCAGGGAAGTCATCAAAATCAAATATAGAGCTTTCATTTTGGTTCACGAGGCGCACTCTGCGAAAGAGTATGCGGGGTGAATGATATATGAAAAAAAGTTGTCGATTAATAAAGAGCCGGGCTCTTATTCACTTTATCGCTTCTGCGATTAATAAAGATATCGGTTGTATTCCGATACAGCATAGTCATTTCCGAGGAATGAAGGCTGATAAGCCTTAGAAGCAACATTGCAGTACCACTCGACTGCGCGTTTTAAAGTTTTTACCATAGTCGTCTTGAATTTTTTGCTGCTTGTGTAACCCGTCCGCGGCGCCGGCAGGCAACGCGCTGTGGCGTGGCTTTTTCGCCGGCTTTTAGTAGTGGAAGTGTAAACACAAACATAGGTTAAACACTACATTTTCAATCTCACTTCAAATAATTTGTGTTTTTCTCAATCATCTTGCAGTGCATTGCCACTATGCAATGCGTGGTGTCTTTAAAACTTTGGATTCACGGGCACCATGCACGATGGCATAAATGCGTTGTTTTCCTCAATCTTGTTGACGTACCAATGTACTGCTTTCTTAAATGTTTTCAACATAGTCATTAAAAATTAAATTAAACAATCTTTTTTACCTTAGTCCCTATTTCATTTTTCCAGCACTAACAACAATAAAACGTGCTGAAAAAGTATGTTGTAAAACATATTTTTAACACTGCAAATGTAGTGCCTTTCTCTATAACCACCAAATTTTTTCTGTAAAAATTTAGTTACAAATTGTTGCTTTGCAAGTTAAGTATCAGATAATCAGCGAAATAACTATATGTAATTTTTGTCTGCAAAAATGGCAGTTTTTCTGCCATCAGTCCCGATTCTATCCTATTTCACAAAAAAGAGCCGCAACTCCGTGGGTGGAATTGCGGCTCTATGCTGTGCAGATTGGTGGCTTAGTGCCACACTATGCTTGAAAAGCGGGATTATTTCACCACTTTTATAGTAGCGTCGGGGGTTTTCACTATGTAGGCACCCGGAGCGAGGCGGCTCATGTCGATGTAGTTGGTGTCGTTGAGCACCTTCACAAGAGCACCACCAGCGGTAAACACCTTGGCATAGGCAGCCTCGGCAAGCACTACGGCATCGATTGAGCGGTCGTAGCGGGCTTTGCGTGCTGCTGCAATATCCTCAACGCCCGAAGCCGTGAAATCAACCGCATTTGAGTGAACCGATTCCACTCCATCTACGGTAGCCGTCACGGTGTAGGCACCGTTAGCAGCCGAAGTGATGCTGTAGCTCTGCTCGGTGAGTCCCGAAATCACAAGCACACCGTCGCAATACACGCTGAATGTGGTAGCCGGCTCCTCAGTGTCCTCTTCCATGCCCTGTGCAGGAGTCTTGAGCACCTGAGTGTCGCTCTGGCATACGCCCTCGATGAGGAAGTTGTAGTTTAATTTATATTTGGTTGCAAGCGAATACCAGGTGGAAGTAGAAGCCGAGATAAGGTCGCCATATCCGGCCACTGCGGGTCCATCGTCGGTAGAAAGTGGCTTAACGCCCTTAGGATACTTCAGATGATAGCCAATCTTCACATCTTTTCCGGCAGGGATAGTGAACGGAGTGTCGAGGCACACCACATTCCAGCCAAGCACGAGGTCGGCAATATCAACCGTCTGCTCATACACCACATTGTTACCCACCATAACGATGGCTGCGACATAGTCAATATCGGTAGATGAGATATGGAACTTGATGTGGGTGAGTTTCTCGCCCTGCTTGTTCTTGTTGGCAATATCGTCGGCAGTGAAGAGTATGGTCTGATAGCCTTCGTTGTAAGAGCTTGTCATACCCACCGAGTTGGCATAGTTGCCATTGTGATACTTGAGCACGGCGGCATCGGCATCGATTGCGTCCCACGAGAGGTTAAGCGTGCTTCCTTCAGCCTCACCACGCAGGTTGTATGGAGCCTCGGGGAGCTGCGGAGTGTGGTTGGCAACATAGAATACATCACTCTTGGGCGACTCCCAGCCGTTGGCAAACACATTGGTAACTGCATATTCATATTCGCCATAGCGCTTGAGCACTTCGCTGAACGAGGTCTCTTCGGTCTCAGCCACAACTTCACCATTGCGATACACGCGATATTTTGTCACTGAAGTGCCCTTGATTGCTGCTTTGTGGGTAACCGGAGCCTTGTCTGCGGTAGCCTCAATGCCATAGAAGTTGTGGCTTGCCTTCACAGTGCCCACAATTCCGGCTGCTTTATCGGCAACGATGGTGATGGCTTGAGACTCCGAAGCGCTGTTGGCGGGGCGTGCCTCTGCCGAGATGCAGAAGTTGTAGTAGGCCATGTCGGGGTCCATTGCCGATGCTGCAAGCCAGTTGTTGCCGTTGTTGTAGCTAACCACGGCACCACCTTCAACTGCGGGGCCTTCGTCGATTACTATTGCGCTTGTTCCAGCCGGAATCACCTGTTTATAGGCAAGATAAATGCTCTTTCCGGCAGGTATTGTCACCGGATTGTTGAGTGTGAGATTGTAGATGTAGCCCGGTTGGTAACCCGATATGTCGTAGCTCCAGAGCATATCTTTGTCGGCATAGATTGCTACGCTGCTCGATTCGAGTTGGGCACCTACGATGAATGAGAGGCTGTAGATCTGATAGCCTGCCACTTCGCTGAGTTCATCGGCGCTAAACTTGGCACCGTAGGCAATGTCGAGGTCTTCATCGAAGTTTACGGTGTATCTCGGGTCGCCATGGTGGCGGAGTGAAACCGATTCGTTGCTCCACGCGAGGTCAACCTTTCCGCTCTCGGCATCGAATTCGGTAGTCACCACCTTCGGTGCCACATATTCAGCCGGGAGTGTGTAGGTGAGAGTGATTTCTCTGACGGGTGAAGTCTTGTAGTCGGCACTTATGGCGAAAACGGAGTAGGTTCTCGTTCCAAGCTGATCCACGGTTTCACTGAAGCTTGTTTCAGTGGTGTTTTGTGCAACAAGATTGTTGTCGGCATATACATAGTAGCCTGTGATTTCCTCAGCTGCAGGAATGTCGCTTAGAGCCTCCACATCGGCTGTGAGCATAAAGTTTCCGGCAATGTCGCCGGCAGAGAGTGTCTTCCACGACGGACTGCTCTGGTCGAAGCCTTTCGACGATGGCGATGAGGTGGAGAATGCATTGCCTTTGCCGTTGATAGCCTCAGAGTTATCCACTGCGATAGGCTTCAAGCCCTTGGCGTGGGTGCAATAGTAGCCGTAGGCGTAGGTGCTGCCCGGTACAAGCACAAACGGCTCGGCGAGCGTAAACTTGGTCCACTCATTGGGGGTGATTGCAGCCACATCGTCGGCTGAAATCTCCTGGTAATAAGCAATCTTGCCATCTTTCATCACAAACAGTGTCACCGTAGATGGTGCATTGTCGGCGAAATAGGCATTGATGGCAGTGATTTTGTGGTCGGGATAAGCTATGAGGTCGTAGGCATCAAACTCCTGCTTCACCCAGATTTTAGGAGATGAAGCTGTTGCGCCTATGCTGTTGCTTTTCTCGCAGTTCGACCATGTGAGTTGGTCACCGCGCTTGAGTGGAGCTTGCCATGTGATAGTTCCGTTGATGCCGTTCTCCACCTTGCCGCTGATAGCGGCAGGCGCGGGAGCAAGGCTGGTCACTGCTGCGGCAGTGGCTTTGACAGCCTCAGAAGAGCGGGTGAAGTCGCCGTCATATACTGCATTTACCACAAAGTTGTGAGGCCCGTCTTCCAGGCTCTTTATTGTATAAGTAGTTTCGGTGATGGTTTCGCTCACAATATTGCCATCAACGCTCACAATGTAGCCCACAGGCTCAGTGTTGGTGATGTTGCGCAGATGTGCGGTGATAAGGAAGTCGCCCGGTCCGTCGGCATTCCAGGTGGCGCCGTTGTCATAGGAAACGAGGTTACCCTTTCCACGGGTTGCTGCACGGTCGGTGATGGCGGTGAAGTCCTGGTTGGTTCCGGCCTTGTATTTGATTGCAATAATCACCTCTTCGTTTCCGCTGATCATGTAAGGCTCATTGAGGCAGGTCTTGCGCCATGAGTTCTTCACAAAGCCTGCGAGGTCAATGGGCTGGTTGCGCACAAGTTTGCCGTTCTCATAGATTTGGGCATAAGCCTCGGCAAAGTCGCGATATTCAAAATAGGAGATTGAGTCCACCACCATGCAAGCCGAAGCTTTCAGCTCGTTGGGAGTGAAGCGGGCTGCCATAATCAGTTCCTGCATGCCCTGAGGGTCGCCGGCTACGCCGTCGAAGCCGTTGTAGTCCTCACCATCGTGCCATTTCAGCTCGATAGGTGCAGTAGGAGACTGCCATGAGAGAGTGACGTCGCTGAAGTTGGTGGTAGCAGCTACCGATTGAGGGGCTGTGCGCACTGCACACAAGGTAGCAGGGTCGTAGATAACCTCGCCAAGCGATGCAATGTCGCTCTTGTCGGTGATGACCTTTGCAATCTCCTCGGCGGTCTGCTCGGTTACATTCCAGGTGTTGCCCTGGGCATAGACGGTGTTTTTGGAGTTGTTGTAGAGGTCGTAGATTACGCCACCGTTGCCATTGTTCACAAATACGTTCTTTCCGGGGTTATAGTCGTCGGCTGCCGGGTCATCGGTCTTTCCGAAGTTCACGTTGCCGCAGCCAATCACGGTCACACCCCAGAGGCTGCCTTCAATGTAGTTTCCTGTGGCACGCACCTTCTGCTGCATATAAGGGTCGTAGAGGCTCATGCCGCTACCACCGTTCATTGCGTTGGTCTCATAGCGGTTGTTGATGAAGGTGTTGTTCTCCAGTGTCACGTCCATCGGACCTATCGAGGTGAAGCCATAGCGGCAGTCCTGCACGTAGTTCCCGGTGATTTTAGCAACGTTGGCAGCCGATAGCCCAAGCATGTTGCTCACGCCGATGCCGCCCACCATGGTGAATTTGCCGCCATAGATGGTGTTGTTCTCGATTACTATCTCATTGTCGCCGCCGATGGTGAGGTTGATTACCGGGCGGTTGGAGTTGCCCGTGTTGCACTTGTGGAACGTGCAGCCCTTCACGGTTACGCCGGCGAAGCCATTGGCAGAACCGCCTATTGCGCCCGATTCAGTCTCTATGAACACACAGTCCTCAATGATGTTTTCTGCATTGGTCGAACCAAACGAGATGGCGCCGGTAGGAGTCATTGCGGTGTTGGTTTTCACGAAAGAACACTCACGCACCGTGATACCCTTGGTGTTGCCAAACGTGCGCAAGCCGGCATAAAGGAAGTTTACATTCTCAAATTGTCCGCAAGCATCGGCCTCGAAGATGTAGAAACCCCTGGGGACGTCACTCTCGGCATTCCGTGTAATAGTTGCCGCCTCCGAAGGGGTGAAGTCGGCATAGCCGTAAAAGGTAATCATCACGTTGTCACCGAGCTTTACTGTCTCACCGTTGAGAAGTCGCAGTGTGTCGGTAGCAGCAATCTCAATATCGCTTGCCACAACGAAATCGTCTCCATCTTTGGTCACACCCGAGCCGTCGATTTGGCTCAGCGACTCAAAGGTATAGACGCTGTAGCTTCCGGCAGTCTGATAAGCAGCCGAAGCGGTAAATCCGGCTGCAATTAGCAGAGATGCCAAAAAAGTAGAACATTTAGTCATAATATAATGTATATTTTGGTGATAAACTGCCACAAAATTACACATAAAACACGATATTTACCCTCTTTCTGCTGCAAAAAAAGGCAATTTTATGACTAAAAAGAATGTTAAAGAGGCAGTTGCTTGACGTATGCGCGGAGTTTTTGCTCCAGTTCAGCCTCACGGCCGTTGCACAGGCGGTTGCACTCGCTGTGGAAGGCAGCTGAGTGGTTCATTTCACGCAGATGGGCAAGTTCGTGGCAAATCACATAGCGCACCAGTTCTTCGGGATAATAGAGCAGGTTGCACGATAGGCTAATGATTCTATCGGGAGTGCAATGCCCAAGTTTTTTCAGTCCGCGCCCTATCTCAAATCCTCTCACCGTGCAGTCTTTCTCTTGAGCCACTTGTTCAGCAAGCGGAATGATATAGGTGTGGGCAAAGCGCTGTGCCACAGCCTTCATGCACGATATGATGGTGCGCTCGGCAGCACTGCTTGCAATGTCGCACTGCAGCGGAACAGCCACAAAGAAGCACTCCGCGTCGGGGTCGAAGCCGAAGTCGTAGAATTGGCTGTCCTTCGCCTTACGGCGGATTTCAAGGTGGTGGCGCAAGCAAGGAATCACTTGCCCCTCGTGGAATCGTGCCGGAGCACTATCAATTTTTTCCCGCAAAGCCTTGATTTCGTCGTGGTGCATATTGAGCGTGTGCACAATCCGGGCTTTTGTGGCACCTGGTGGCAGCGTCACTTCGAGCTGCCCATATTTGTTCCACTTGGCGCGAAAGGTGCGCATACCACGGTGTGTGTAGATGAGTACACGTCCGAAGTCCTTGTCTTCAATATATCCGCAAAGCATATTTTGTAATCGCTAATAGCTTCTCACGGTGTCGATGCCCCACATGAGCTTGTTGCGCAGTGTGTCGGCAAAATTATGCCCGGTGTGCTGAATCACCTTCACTGTGAAATCGGCTTTGCGCACTGTGATTGAGGTGCCTATGTCGAATGTGAACGGACGGCCATCGATGCTCACCAAATATTGCTGTGCGCGTGAATTGGTGGTGACACGAATCGTGCAGTCGTCGCGCAGCACCAGCGGACGCATAGTGAGCGAGTGAGCCGAGATAGGCGAAAGCACAATGTTGTTGCTCGTAGGTTCAAGTATGGGGCCGCCCACGCTCAGGTTGTAGGCTGTGGAGCCTGTGGGAGTGGAAATAATCAGTCCGTCGCCCTTGTAGGAGGTGAGTTCGCTGTCATTCACCCATGTGTGCATACTCATCATCAAGGCGGTTGATTGGCGGCTGATAGCTATCTCGTTGAGTGCGAAAGGATTGTCGATGACCACGCCCGAGTCGGTAGTGACGTGGAGCACGGTGCGTTCCTCAATCTTGTAGTTGCCACTGAAAAGATTCTCCACCACTTCGTCGATGTTTTCAACGCTTGCATCGGCAAGGTATCCAAGGTGCCCGGTGTTGATGCCAAGTATGGGTATTCCACGGCGTGCCACTTTCTCGGCAGTGCGCAGGAAAGTGCCATCGCCACCAATGCTCAGTGCAATGGCAGCATCGAAGTTGCTCTCCTCATCAATTACCTCATTCACCACCGGAACCACCGAGGTGTGGCAGCACAGATAGTCGTAGAATGAGCGGTCGATAGCTACCCAAGCATTGCGGCCTGCGAGAGCCCCGAAAAGTCGCTCCAATGGGGCGAAAAACTTCTCCTGATATTTATTTCCGTAGATAGCAATCCTCATAATCCTCAATATGTTTTACCGGTATGTCCTCCCCACTCTCCTCTCTTACCTCTCCTCTCTTACCTCTTACCTCTTAAAAAATGGTATATGCCACACGGAACTCAAGCGTGGGGAGCACCTTCAGAGCCTTGATAAACTTGATGTAGTCGCCCACCTTGCCATGAATGTTCTCAACGTCGCGAGTGAGATCTACGGCATAGTCAGGATCGTTTGGGTCGGCTTTCACACCATTGTAGGTGATGATTTTCGGGTGACCACCCCAGAACATCACACCGGCTTCCAGTCCCACATAAAGGCGCTTAGCCTTGTCGGCGTAGCCGCCGTAGCCAAATCCCACGTATGGGCGGAATTTGTCCACCCAAGCCTCAGCACGCAGTGTGGCGTCATTGCCCGGTACCATCATGAAAGGCTTTTTCACCTTCTCACCGTTCTCATCGAGCAGAGGATTGCCGGCAGCATCGGTTTCATACTGGTCGATATAGTCGCCCATGTGCACACCCATGCGGCCATATTTCAAGAATTTGTCGCGCATGGCATCGCCCACTTCGGGGTCGATATATATATCGTTGTAGATGGGCTTGGAGAGATAGTTTGGGTCGCCCCACTCGTCAGTTCCGGTAAAGAAGTCGTAGAGGCTGTTATACATGCCCACGCCCACCAGCGTAGGAGCCTGTTCCAGTCCGTTCACGGCGGTGCCAATCTTCTTGTTGCCAATGTAGAAACCGGCAGTGAAGTGCCAGTGCTTATTGTTGCGGAAAGGATATACATCGACGAGAAGCTTCCATGTGAATATGTTTGGCTTGGCATCAACTTTTACCTCCTGGCTCACGTCGAAACCGGTCATACCCTTGAGCAGCTCTTGGGCTTTGGCAAAATTGCCATCAGTAACCACACCATTGCTGTAGCTCATGAGGTTGAACTTTAGCGGAACATTGAATTTGGGCATATAGGAGAAGCCTGTGCGTACTTTCACCATGTCGCCTATAGGCATAGCAAAATCCACGCCCAATCCGGTTGTACCTAAGGTAACACCAAGGTCGGCATGATTGAATAAGGTTCTTTTTACAGTTAGGCTGTCGCTTTGTGCGAAAGCCATAGCACTTGAAAACAACAAAATAGTTGAAAGCAGAATTTCTTTAGTTCGTTTCATCTATCATTAATCCGTTAATTATTAAAAACTTCGGCAAAGTTAAGAAAATACTTGCAAATACTCCAATAATTAGGCTTAATTTTGGCTAAATGGGGTGTTTCGTCCCAATTTATCACTCTCTCCCACCCCTGCCCATCAGTCCTATTGGTCTAATTAGTCCTATTCCCTATCCCCTGTTCCCTAAAATTTCCTCAAGATTGCGCTTCAATCCGGCAAGTTTCAGCCGCCACACTGCGCTGTGGCGGAAAAGTGCGCGGAATTGCTCCTCGTTCATC
>ERZ1032130.365-NODE-365-length-11753-cov-3.549496_pt1 | contig 11753 bp, 14 predicted proteins | sample MGYA00517879_ERZ1032130 | MGnify/ENA primary metagenome ERZ1032130 (study PRJEB33719, sample SAMN04262597) | wastewater metagenome | biome: rural village; feature: animal feces; material: feces | host: Bos taurus | place: El Salvador | collected 2012-01-31 ...
CAGGCTGTTTGCTCCGGCGGCCACCAGATACGTCTGGAAGATCATGTTGCCGAACATGGTGAGGAAGAACACCAGAAAACCGTAGCGGAACCATTTTGAAGACAGCCACCGGGGCGCAGGCTTGTTCCGGGAACACTTTCCGCATTTGCCTAAAAGCTGTCCTCTGCCGCAATAGCGATTGCAGAAGGCTTTATTGCCGCCAATGATGGCAATGAACAGCGGCACCAGGAAATCGATCATACCCAGCCAGGCGAAGAGAATGTTAAAAAATCCCAAAGTGAAATAGAGAATCGTCCAGATCCAAAGGTAATCATACCAATGCTTTTTCACTTAGCTTCGCTCCTTTCTGTGATGGCGATACAGCCGGCAGGACAAGCCTTGGCGCACAGACCGCAGCCCACGCATTTTTCATCATCCACCTGGGCAAAACAACCCTTGTAAATAGAAATTGCCCCCTTGCGGCAGGCCTTCAGGCAGACACCGCAGGCAACGCAAGTTTTCTGATCGGGGACAGCTTTTCTTTTCATAAAATCACCCTTTCTTGTTTTCCATTTTACCTTTCAGAACGTGAAAAGTAAATAAAAATGTTAAAACCCGGAATGGGAAGCGTGAATATCACGAACCAATTCCGGGTCTTTTCATGGGAATATTTTCTTAAATCGCGGTCAAAAAACCATCATCCGCTGCAGCCCATCAGGCTTCAGAGAATTGATCCTTGCCCACATAGCAGAGGGGGCATTCGAAATCCTCGGGAATATCTTCCCACTTGGTGCCGGGTGCGATCCCGCCTTCGGGGTAACCCAGTTCCTCGTCATATTCCCAACCACAAACATCACATACATATTTCATATTTTTTAATCCTCCATTTTTTCAGTAGTGTTTGTTTTTCTTTATGGTTTTATTCTAGCAGCCGAAGCAGATTCTTTCTGTGACTTTCTCACATAAAAAGTCGAAATTGCATCCACCTGGGCATAGGCTGCAGCTTTCTATTTACAAGAATTCACAACTATGATATAAATAAAATAGTGGTTTTACTCATAATTACTTTTCATATATAGGAGATAATCATGAAAAAGATTCGGATTCAAGATGATCTGTATACCTATGTCAATCAGGAAAAGCTGGAGGAACTGGTGATCCCTGAGGATATGCCCATTGCCGGCGGTTTTGCCGCCCTCAGCACCGATGTGGAGAAGCTGATGATTAGCCAGTTCAATGCCATGTGCAAGGATGCTTCCTATCCCAATGCACACTTGGAAAGAGCCTGCACCCTCTATGCCCTTGCCAAGGATGTAAAGCGGAAGAAAAAGCACGGCATCAAGCCTGCCCTGAAAAACCTGGCCATTCTCAAAAAGCTGGGCACCATGCGCAGCTTCAATCTCCATGCAAAGGATCTGATGTTTAAGGGCATTGCCCTGCCCATCTCCATTGCCGTGGAACCCAACATGAAGGACACCACCCACCACTGCGTGATGATCCAGGGTCCCAGCGTGATCCTGCCCGATGCCTCCTACTACGCAGAAGGCAAGGAGCAGCAGAAAGAGCAGCTGCTGCAGCTTTGGAGCGGCTTTGCCAAGCAGGTGCTGGCCAAGGCAGGCCACGATGAGGAGCAGATTGAAGAGCTGATCGAGGACACCTTGGAATTCGACGCGCTGATTGCCAAGTATGTAAAGACCAGAGAAGAGTGGTCTGAGTACACCAAAATGTACAACCCCATGCGCACCGGCAGAGTGGCCGGCATGGTGCGGCCTCTAAACCTGAGAAGACTGCTTTCTGACCTCTTTGACCATGTTCCCGATGAGATCATCGTAGCAGAACCCCGCTACTTCAAGCATTTCAAAGAGATTTTCAACCGGGATACCTTTGAAGAATACAAGCATTGGGCCTATGTGGTGACCCTGATGGGCAGCTGCTCCTTGCTCAGCGAAGAGCTGCGCGACCTGGGCGGCGGTTTCTACCGCGCTCTCTCCGGCATTGCCGCAGCCGCTTCCCCCGAAAAATTTGCCTATCAGCTGGCTTCCGGTCTGTACAGCGAGCCTGTCGGTCTGTACTACGGCGAAAAGTACTTCGGCGAAGCAGCCAAGCAGGATATCATCGACATTGTCAAGCAGATCGTTGCCACCTATCAGAAGCGCATCGCCGCCAACGATATTCTGGAGCAGGCCACCAAGGAGAAGGCCATCCTGAAGCTCAACAAGATGGGTCTGAAGATGGCTTATCCCGACCGGGTGGAAGCCGTCTATGACAAGCTGGTGTTCGATCCGAGCAAGTCCCTCTTTGACATTGTTGCCTCCCTTAAGGCCATCCGCATGGCAGATAACTTCAGCAAGCTCAGTGAAGAAGTAGACCGCAGCCATTGGGCAATGCCCGGACACATGGTCAACGCCTGCTACGATCCCTTTGTCAATGATATCACCTTCCCCGCTGCCATTCTGCAGCCTCCCTTCTACTCCATCCATCAGACCAGAAGCGAAAACCTGGGCGGTATCGGCGCGGTAATCGGCCATGAGATTTCCCACGCTTTCGACTCCAACGGTGCCAAGTGCGACGAGCTGGGCAACCTGAATAACTGGTGGACCAAGGCCGACGAGCGGAAGTTCGGTAAGAAGGTCAATGCCATGGTGAAGCAGTTTGACGGCATCGAGCTGCCCTGGGGTACCGTCAACGGCAAGTTTACCGTCAGTGAAAACATTGCCGACAACGGCGGCATGGCAGTCACCCTGGACATCATGTCCCAGACCGAGGGTGTTTCCTTTGAGGAGTACTTTACCAACTGGGCAAAGGTATGGTGTCTGAAGGCAAAGCCTGAATACCAGGCACTGCTTCTGCAGGTGGATGTCCACGGACCTGCCTACCTGCGTACCAATATGCCTCCCAGAAACTTCCCCGAATGGTATGACACCTTCCGGGTAAAGAAATCCGACGGCATGTACCTGGCCCCCTCCAAGAGAGTGGTCATCTGGTAATCAACCCATAAGGAGGTTCCTATGTCTAAGATGAGCGTATTGCAAAATACGTACTTTCTACAATAGAATCCGTAGGGGCGATTATCAATCGCCCGCGGGCGGTCAATGACCGCCCCTACATTCTTTGGATGTAGCCTGTTCAAAAAAGCAAAGGAGCTTGCAGCCAATGATAAATCATGAAAACAGCTGGGATCAGCTCCTGCAGATTCAAACCACCGGCCGGGATGATACAAATGCGGATGCATACCGTCATCCCTACGAACCTACCCCCTATACCGTCCTGGAACGGTTGGCGGACAGCGGTTTTTTTAGGGAAGAAGATGTGGTTTTGGACTACGGCTGCGGCAAAGGCCGTGTTGGCTTTTTCCTCTCCTACCGGACGAAGGCAAACACCATCGGCATCGAACATGATGTGCGCATTTACCAAAGCGCCCTGGAAAATCAAAAATGCGCCAAAGGAAAATCCAGCTTTGTGCTGACCCGGGCAGAAGAATATCAGGTGCCTGCCCGTGTAAACCGGTGTTATTTCTTTAACCCCTTTTCCGTGGAAATCTTCCACAAGGTGATGGCGCGGATCCTGGATTCCTGGTACGAAACCCCCAGGGAGATCTATTTGTTCTTCTATTATCCATCCGACGATTTCCTTGCCTATCTCATGACCGTAGACGAACTGGAGTTTTACGATGAGATTCCCTGCGACGATTTGTTTGCAGGTGACTCCCGGGAGCGAATTTTGATTTTTCAGCTTCCTTCCTATGAATAACAGAATATGGCCGCAAAAAAGGAAGTGATATATCACTTCCTCTTTTTGATTATGCTTCATCCGGCTGCTGGCCGTCATGAGAAAGCCACATACATTCGGTCAGCTCCATATTGGTAAAGACAGCTTTGAAAGAAGAATCCTCAGGAGAGCAGGCATAGATACCAAAACGGATCTTTCCGCCGCCCTGCCACATATGGCACACACGCATTTGGGTAAAGGTCTCCCCGTCGGCAGAGCATTCGATGCAGTAATCATCCTCCCGGCGGCTGAAGCGATACCACATAGACTTAACGGATGCGTCAATGGCGGTGGTGGCCCAATCGGAATAACCATTGTTGGTGACCACGCTGCCCAGATGCTGGAAATGTTCGTTTTCGTATTCGATGGAACCCTTCAGCCAGTTGTCGCTGTCCAAATACATCACAATGCCGCACTGATCGAAACGATGGTGACTTTCCGCAAAAGAGGTCTTCACTATAAAGCTGAAATAGGGTTCTTCTGTTTCCATCTGAAACACCGGCGCATTGTCATTGCGGAAATGGTAGTAGGTCCGCTGCCACAGATCGGTGTGGGGTCTGGTGATGATCTCGACTTTCTCATCAGATACTGTAACCGATGCCGGTTCCCGCGTCCACCGGAAATCATGGATATTCAGCTTCATAGAATTCCTCCTTATATGGGTTTACTATCATTGTAACGGCTTCCAAAGCCGGATGCAAGAAAAAACCTGTCTACGAAACGCAGGTTGTCTATTCCCTATTTTCGTGCTATTCTCTTTTCAGAAAGGATGTGGCTTTTATGAACACCTATGTAACCGGAACCACCGTCAAACAGCTGCGGGAAGCAAGAGGATTTACCCAGGCAGAGCTTGCTGAGAAAATCGGGGTCAGCAGCAAAACTGTTTCCAAGTGGGAGACTGCCAAAGGTCTGCCGGATATCTCCCTGCTGCAGCCTCTGGCCCAGGCGCTGGCCATCTCTGTGATCGAGTTGATGAACGGAGAGCGTATCACCAACAAAAACCTCTCTGCTAATCTGCTGCGGAGCAAATTCTATGTCTGCCCCATCTGCGGCAACACCATCCACAGCACCGGCAACACCCTGGTCAGCTGCTGCGGCATCACCCTGCCCGCTTTGGAAGCGGAATCTGCCGACGATGACCACGCGATCACCGTAGAATCCGTGGAGGATGAGCATTTCATCACCGTTCACCACCCCATGACAAAGCAGCATTTCATCGCCTTTGTGGCCTTTGTTACCTCTGACCGGATCCAAATGGTGAAGCTCTATCCCGAGGGCAACGCCGAGACCCGGCTGCAGCTGCGGGGACTGGGAAAGATTTATTACTACTGTAACCATCATGGGCTGTTTCAATATACCTATCACCGATAAAAAATGGGCGTGTTGCAAAATTGAAGCAACACGCCCTTAAACTATGTAATTGTCTAAATCCACAGGATGTAGGGGCGCTCACTGAGCGCCCCCGGGCGATTAATAATCGCCCCTACGGATAGTATTTCCTTATTTTGCAACAGGCACACTTTGTTATCCGTGTTGCTTAGGCTGGTTATGCCGACGGGCGCTGGTGCGGCCCTCGGGCTGAATTTCACCGGCAGCAAGCAGAGCGCGCTTGGTCATAGCAGGACCCACCAGTTCATAGATCAGCACCGCAAACAGCACCACATTCCGGGCCAGGTCGCCATTGTCCAGGCTGGCAGCGGTCATTGCCATACCCAGAGCCACACCGGCTTGCGGGAGCAATGTGATACCCAGATTATCCGTGATAGGCTTGCTCTGCTTGGTCAGTTTACAGCTGACAGCCGCGCCATAGTACTTACCGGCAGAGCGGGCAATGATGTAGATGATGCCCACAATAATGGTCACGGGCTGGGCCAGAATCTCCAGATCCAGCTCCGCGCCGGAGATCACAAAGAACAGGATGTTCAGAGGCATGACCCAACCATCCACACGCTCCATCAGTTCTTCAGAGGTAGAGCAGATATTGCAGAAGACGGTGCCGGTCATCATGCAAACCAGCAGCAAAGAGAAGCCGCAATGGACACCGAAGCAGGTAAATTTCACACTGGACAGGCCAACCGTCAGCAGCACAAATGCCACGGAAATGGTCAAACGCTTACTTCTGGAGTGGAAGAACTGCTCCACCCAGTTCAGCAGCCATCCCATCAGGCAGCCCAGGCCCAGGGACAGCACAATCTCCACAATGGGTTCCACAACCACTGCCAGAATGCTGACCTGGCCGCTGGAAAGGGCGGTGGCAATACCGAAAGACACGCTGAACAGCACCAGACCTACCGCATCATCAATGGCAACCACCAGCATCAAAAGTCTGGTGAGGGGGCCTTCCGCCTTGTACTGACGGACAACCATCAATGTCGCCGCGGGCGCGGTTGCGGAGGCAATGGCACCCAGAGTGATGGCGCAGGGAATCGAGATCATCTGAGGGAAGCAGAAATGCAGCGCAATCAGAACCACATCCACCAGGATGGTAGTGACTACTGCCTGCAAAATGCCGATGGTTATGGCGCTGCTGCCCATAGCCTTCAGCTGGGAAAGGCGGAACTCATTGCCGATGGTAAATGCAATGAAACCCAGTGCGGTTTGGGTAATCACACTGAAGGCCTCCACCTGCGCCAGGCTCTGGAATCCAAAGCCGGGAATATTGATCCGGCCCAGTACAAAGGGTCCCAGCAGCAGACCCGCCACCAGGTAGGCAGTCACTGCGGGAAGATTAAATTTTTTCGTAAGTCTGGACAGCATCAGACCGCCGATCAGGGCAGATGCCAAACAGACAAGATAGATTTCCATGATAAAAGCCTTCTTTGATTTATCTGATTTTATGGAGGTTTTCCCCTCTATAAGCTAACAAATCATACTCCTGCGCAAGGAAAATTTCAAGATGAATACTGCCCAAAGATAAAGAATTTTCACACCTTTCTTTCGTCAACATTTCAGATAATATTGATTAACCCCCGCATATGTCGTATAATAAGCCTATCATCAGCAAGGAGGTTCTCCCATGGGCCGTGCATCCACCAAAGAAAACAAGAATAAATATCAGCTGATCCGTGAAGAACTGGGGCTGTCACGGGAAAAAGCCAGCGAGCTTTTGGAGATCATCTCTCCGGAGCGGCTGGAAAAGATTGAAAACGAACGCTCCGATCCCCATCCGGATGAAGTACTCCTGATGTCCCAAAAATATAAGAAGCCCTCCTTGTGCAATCACTACTGCGCCAATCAATGCCCCATCGGTCAGCAGTATGTGCCGGAGGTGCAGGTGAAGGAGCTTTCCTCCATTGTATTGGAAATGCTGGCATCTCTAAACGCGGTACATAAGCAGAAGGACCGGCTCATTGAGATCGCCGCAGACGGCAAGATCTCCGGCGAGGAGATCGATGACTTTATTTACATCCAGGAAGAACTGGAGCGAATCTCCATCACTGTGGAAACCCTGCAGCTTTGGTCGGAAAAGATGCTGGCCAACGGTGTCATTGATGCGGATACTTATTGGGCAAAGAAAAACAAATAACCCTGCCTTCAGGCGGCGCAAGAACTTGCGCCGCCTATTTTGCTGCATACGCGGAAAAAGCACCGCCTATTTTGCGGAATCTGCCCTGTTTTTTCTTGTCCCCTTCCCATACAATAATAGCAAAGAGGAGGTAGATGCCCATGACGGCACGACAGCGGATTCTGGCAATTCGGCTTCTGGAAAAGCAAACGCAAAATCCTGAATATGCAGCAGGAATCGGCATTCAGGTGCGGATGGTAACAAAGGATTCCAAGGAAACGGAGGAAAAACATGTTTGAATTATTTACCCTTATTTTGTTCGTCTGGTTATTTATCGGCGCGCTTCGGCTAGCCTTCCGGGTCACCTGGGGTCTTGCAAAAGTTGCCGCAATCATTCTGTTTGTACTGGCACTGCCCACATTCATCGGCGCTCTGCTGCTGGCCGGCGGTTTTATCCTGCTGGTACCGGTGGCTCTGGTAGGCGCAGCCTTCGGCATTTTGAAATCCTGCTTGTAACTATCCCGTTTTATCGGACACATCCTATGCTATTGTGATAGTATCCTGATACAGAAAGAGGTAATCTTATGGAAGTTCTCACCGCTTTGGCCATTGTCCTTTATATTCCGTTGGTTGCGCTTTCTCAGCTGACACGGCGCTATTTATAATCAGCGAGGATAAAGAAGTCACAGGAGCAATTCCTGTGACTTTTCTTCGTTCTTTCAGCGTAAGTCTTTCCAGCGTTCTTTCGTCAGCAGCATGGTGTGGCCGGTACGCCGCTCTCCCAGCAGGGGCAGTTCCAGGCCTTCCGTGGTGTACTGGTGGACAAACCCCAGTTTTTCCTGAACCCTGCGGGATTTTACGTTTCCCTCATAATAGCCGCACCAGACCGCCCGCATACCCAGTTCCTCAAAGGCATGGCGCAGCAGTTCTTCCGCAGCTTCGGGGATCAACCCCTGACCCCAAAAAGGCTTGCCGATCCAGTAACCCAGTTCGCATTCATCCTCCCGGTCTGTCATATCCGTGCTGCCCTTCAGCTTCAGGCCGATGGAACCAATGGGGCTGCCGTCTTCCAGACAGACCGCATAGGTCTCCGGCGCAGAAAACACATAGCGGATCACACCCCGGCTGTCCTCCACGCTTTTATGGGGCGGCCAGCCCGCAGGCAGACCGATATCCGGATCTTTGGCATAGGCATATAAGCTCTCCGCATCCGCTTCCTGCCAGGGACGCAGAATCAGCCGCTTGGTTTGCATCATAACGCTACCTCGATTACTTCAGTTTGGTTTCCAGCACACCCATGGCAGCGGTCTTGAAATCCGCCACGGTTTTCTCTCTCCATGCCGTTTCTGTGGGGTAATAGAGCTCCATATAATTCTCATGGACAATGGCATCGGTAACCGCATTGTCGGTGGGATACCAGTGGTTCCGGTTTTCATCCACGGTATACTTAAGGCTCAGAATGGTATCGAAGAAATCATCACCGATGGTGCCGAATTCAAAGCAGGTGGAGAACAGCTCCGCCTCTGCCTGCTTCTGCTCTGCCAGCCGGTAGAAAAAGTCGGTGGTATCGCCGGTGGTGGCGTAGAAGGACTCGGAATCGTGGGCAATGATATAGTCATAGCCAAAGGCTTCCTGGGATTCTGCCTCCGTCATGGTTTCATAGACGGAGTTGAAAATCACCATATTGTAGCGGGGGCCGTAGCCGGAGTGGATATCGATGTGGACAATGTTCTCATAGGTGCTGTCCAGGCACTGACCGAATACATCCTTCAGGTGGGCGGTGGAAGCTTCATCGCCGTTGCCGCCGTAGTAAACTCCCTGGGGATATTCATACTGGCCGGTGAGCAGAGCATCGGAGATGGTGCCGGCGCCGTCGGTAATGGCGGTTTTACCCAGGCTCAGATAGAATCCCACCTCATGCCACAGACCGTTGCCCATTTTGCCCTCAGGCTGCAGGAAGGTATCCACCTTGGGGTACTCCTTGTTGGAGGCAAGATCAAAAGTTTCCCAATCCAGGATGAAATTCCGGTTTAAGTCCACATTGTTCTCGTTATATCTGCGGTAATACTTCATTCCGTAGGGATTTACATTGGCAACCACCAGCACACCGGTATTCTCCTGATCCAGGGTGGGATAAATTTCTTCAAAGAACACATCCAGCATAACCGAGCCGATATAGCCCTCCATGCCGTGGACACCGGTGGTCAGCACCACCAGATTGGTCTTCTCGCCCCGGCTGGGCAGATAGAAGGAATCGATATACAGGTCATCCTCTGCATCCACCGGATAGCTGGAAATCTCCACACCCAGATCCTGCGTCAGCTCCTGCAGGTGGGCGCGGATGTCTTCATAGCTGTCATAAAAGGATTTGCTGTAGGCAAAACCGGTTTCCGGTTCCGGCTGCCGGACAGCAGATAAAATGATACGGGGGCCGATCAGCGTTGCCAGCAGCGCCAGCAATGCCAGAATACCCACAATCCAAAGCAGTTTCTTTTTCATAGTGTTACTTCCTTTGCTTGTTGTCCTCTTATTCTATCTGCATCCGGAAGCATTGTAAATAAGAATATTCCAAATCCGGCATTTCTGTGATATAATGCATGCAGAAAGCAAGGGAGAATACCTATGACCAAAGATCTTTACAATACGCTGGATGCCTATATGCTCGCTTCCATGGATGACAGCGCTCATGACAAGGAGCATGTGTACCGGGTGCTTTACAATGCTTTGGAGATTGCCAAAGCAGAGCCGGAAGTGGACTACGATATTCTGATTGCCGCCTGCCTACTGCATGACATCGGCAGAAAAGATCAGGTAGCAAACCCCAGTCTTTGCCACGCGGAAGTGGGCAGTGAAAAGGCATACCGCTTTTTGCTGGAGCTGGGCTTGCCGGAAGATTTTGCCTCCCATGTGCGCCACTGCATTTTCACCCACCGGTTCCGGAAGAATCTGCCGCCCCAGACCATTGAGGCCAAAATCCTCTTTGACGCCGATAAGCTGGATGTGACCGGCGCTATCGGTATCGCCCGTACCCTTTTATACAGAGGCACTGTCCTGGAACCCCTCTATCGGCTGCTGCCCGACGGCACCATCTCCGACGGCACCCATGACATCGGTCACTCCTTCTTCCGGGAGTATAAATTCAAGCTGGAAAAGCTCTATGACCGGTTCTTAACAGAAAAAGGTGCGGAATTGGCCAAAGAGCGCCAGGCCATTGCCAAAGCCTATTACGAATGACTGTACCGGAAAGTCCGCGAAGGCTACACCGCCGGCAGAACAGCGCTGCAAACACATATTAAATAAAAAAGCGGAGTGGGAAATCCCACTCCGCTTCTATTTGTGGAAATTAGATCTCAGCCAGCTTCAGCAGCTCGGGAACCTTTGCTTCCCAGCCCAGAGCCATGATGTGCAGACCCTGGCAGTAGGGACGGCATTCCTTGATGACCTTGGCAGCCAGTTCCACACCGGTGATACCCAGCTTTGCCTTTTCCTTGTCAGCAGCCAGCTCGTCGATCATCCACTGAGGAACATGGACACCGGCAACGTTCTTGTTCATGAACTTAGCCATACCTGCGGACTTGGGAATGATGACACCCAGCTGAACGGGCTTGCCGAATTCCTTAGCCTTCTCCATGAAGGAGATGAACTTCTCGGAATCGAAAACAGCCTGGGTCTGGAAGTACTCAGCACCGGCCATGACCTTGCGCTCCATCTTTGCCAGCTGTGCGTCAACGGAGTCAGAGCAGGGAGAGACAACAGCGCCCTTTGCAAACTTGGGAGGCTCGCCAACCAGGCTCTGGCCACCCAGGTCAACACCCTTCTCCAGCTGGCATGCGGTATGCAGCAGAGAAACGGAGTCCAGGTCAAAAACGGGCTTTGCACCTGCATGGTCACCCATCTTGGTGTGGTCACCGGTCAGGCACAGAATGTTCTCGATGCCCAGCATAGCAGCACCCAGCAGTTCGGACTGCAGAGCGATACGGTTACGGTCGCGGCAGGTCAGCTGCAGAATGGGGGTCAGGCCTGCATTCTTCAGAGCCACGCATGCGGGCAGGCTGCCCATACGCATAACGGAGGACTGGTTATCGGTAACGTTAACGGCAGTAATACCGCTCAGGTATTCCTTTGCTTCCTCGACCATATGGTCAACATGGATACCCTTGGGAGGGCCAACTTCTGCGGTGACAACAAACTGACCGTTATCAAACAATTCAGTAATTCTCATTATCTATTACTCCTTATTAAACTTCAGAATCTGTTGCATAGTTGCGGATCTGGACAGGGCACTTCATGGCATCCAGGCGGCCCAGAGCCTTCAGCTTCTGGTAGATCCGCTCCCAGCCGCATTCCATATTGGGATCGACTTCGCACTTGCCGTCCTTAGCACCGCCGCACTGGCCGTTGACCAGGCTCTTGGAGCAGGCGGTGATGGGGCAGATGCCGCCGGTCAGGTTCAGGTAGCACTCGCCGCACTGCTTGCAGTCGTGCTCCAGAGGAGTCACGC
>ERZ1032130.367-NODE-367-length-11634-cov-4.520079_pt1 | contig 11634 bp, 13 predicted proteins | sample MGYA00517879_ERZ1032130 | MGnify/ENA primary metagenome ERZ1032130 (study PRJEB33719, sample SAMN04262597) | wastewater metagenome | biome: rural village; feature: animal feces; material: feces | host: Bos taurus | place: El Salvador | collected 2012-01-31 ...
GTTCGGGTCCGCGCTCGACCGCTTCGTTCGCGGCCTCGAGCGCGCGCGAGAGGACGTCCGCCAGCAGCTGGTCCTGCTCCTCGGCCGGCGCGCCAGGCGCGAGCCACTCCCTTTGTAGCGTGTTGTCACAGAGACTGTCGCAGCCACTGTAAGAACCATTGCCACTGTCGTTGCCACTGCCATCGCAGCGGCTTCGGTGAGTGTATAGATTAGCATGGCATTGAACATCGTCAATGCCTGCATGCCGGCTGATGTGTGCGTGTGCCCGCTTCCGCCAAAGGGGTGAGAGTGCACCACCATCACATCATCCACATAGTGCACGTGCTCACATAGTGTATTGCCTGCATAGTAGCTCGTGAAGAGCACCGCAAGCATCACCGCAAGTATCCTATGTCGGAATTCAGCCAAAATCTTATATCTATCGTATATTAGCAATCAAGAAAAAAACAAAACCTTACCGCTGAAGCACCTTCTCTATATCCTCAATCGTCTTGTCGAATGGCCCGGTCTGCTGAAGCTTTATCGTTGACATTGCTGCTGCAAAGCGTCCGGCTTCGTCATATCCTGCTCCACGGCTGCGCATATAGAGATAGCCTGTAGCATAAGTGTCGCCGCAGCCTGTGGCATCTACGATATTCAACGGCTCATACGCCGGTATCTCGTAGTAAGTGCCATTCACATAGATAATAGAGCCATAGCTTCCAAGCGTTATCAGCACCTCATGCACTCCCCAATCGGCGAGTTGCCGTGCCGCAGTGTGCAAATCGGAATATCCTGTGAGCGATTCTATCTCAAATTCATTCACTTTGAGTATATCTATCAGTTTCAGTGCCTCAAGCTTGTTTGCCCAGTCACACTGATACACTTTTTCGCCTTCTACGTAGCGCAAAAAGCCCTGTGCATCTACCGACAGCACTCCGCGATTCTTCAAGTATGCCATCACATCAATGGAGAAATCATCAGCAAGCAGGCTTCCGAGGTGTATATACCGGGCCTCAACGCCCCACAGCTTATCCACGGTGAACGGATCGGCTTTTGCGAGAACTCGCTGGGTGCGGTTGTTCATATTGGCTTCATATTTGTTTTCAAAGAACACCGTTTCACGGCTTTCTATCACATCAACGTCAATCCCCACAGCTCGCATTTCATCTACTGCCGCCATATCGCTCTTTGCAAGCGATGTGATGAGCTTGAAGCTGACATCGTGTGGCAGGTGGTTAATGCCATGGGCAAAATAATACGATGTTCCGCCACTCAACGATGCTGTTCGGGTAGGTGTTATTATTCTATCGCGTGTAATGTGTCCTATGCAACAAATATCTGTCATACCTTCTATCTCTATGAGAATTTTTTGTTCAGGCTAATGCTGTTTCATCTACATTCTATGCCTTTGCTGATATTAAAAAAGCAGCAACCACACTGATTACTGCTCCTTCAATTTCCTATTCTTTGTGACTCCTACAGGATTCAAACCTGTAACCTTCTGATCCGTAGTCAGATGCTCTATTCAGTTGAGCTAAGGAGCCGTTTTGCGACTGCAAAGTTACAAATTATTTTTCAAATACAAGCATTTTATCCATTTTTTTTCAGAAAAAATTCACGAAAAATAGCCCGTCAATCGCCTTTCAGTTGATACACACCATTTTAGCGGTCTCCAATGTAACGCAAAAAATGTAATAGGAGCTGTGCTTATAGCTTATTAAGCTCTTCGATATAGGCGAGGAGGTCTTCCCTGCCGCGGCCATCAACCGACGATGTGACGAAAATCGGCGGCAACTCCTCCCATTGCTCAAGAAGCACCTGCTTGTAGGTTCCCATATTGGCTTTGCCCACGTTTAGTCCCAGTTTGTCGAGCTTGGTGAACACAATGCTGAACGGCACGCCATTCTCGCCGAGCCACTGCATGAACTCAAGGTCAATCTTCTGTGGCTTGTGGCGCGAATCCACGAGCACAAACAGATTCGTCATCTGCTCACGGCGCAGAATGTACGATTCTATTATCACCTTCAGCTGCTCGCGGCTCTCCTTTCCCCTACTTGCATAGCCATAACCCGGCAAATCGACGATATACCACTCATTATTGATGAGAAAATGGTTGATGAGCATCGTCTTGCCCGGGGTCTGCGATGTTTTTGCAAGTCCTGAATGATTGGTGAGCATATTGATTAACGACGACTTGCCCACATTGGAGCGTCCGATGAAGGCATATTCGTGGCGTGTCCCGGCAGGGCATTTTGATACGTCGGAATTGCTTATCTCAAATTTTGCGCTTTTTATTACCATGATTTATCGGGATTTTTTCTGTGTGAATGTTGCCGGCTCTTGTTCAGCCGTGTGCAATATGGTGCAACTTAAAAAAGGGCGCGGCATCCTTTGTAACGGTGTCGCGCCCATACAATCATTTATCATTATGTTTATAATGTGCCGCGCCTACGGGTACCGGCATTATAAACTCATGCGGGCTATTATGCCAAGTTGGGGTTGATTTCGCCCCACTTCTCTACCGGCGGTACGATGTTGAGAGTTACAAGCTCATCGCGCATCTTGCAGAGGTGCTCATAGCTCTGGTCGAGCTTAGCCATCTCCTCAGGAGTACCTACAGGCATCTTATATGTGCAACCATTCTTGTCGAGAGTGGTGTCCATTGCCATCATGATGTTCTGGTACTTCTCGTTCTTAACATAGGTTCCTGCCGGCCAGCGGAATGCCTCGCCACCCATGACGGCGCGAATCATCTCAACCGAGCAGTAAGCCGGGCTCTGCCATGAGCTGCGTCCGCGAAGCTCAATGATCTTGGCTCCACCCTTGGTTACATCTACCTTGAGCTGCTCCCACTCCTCGTTGGTGCAAGCGTCGGTACCGATAAGCTCGCTCAGCGGCTTTCCTGCTACCTTCACTGCGCTTCCGAATACTGCCATCTGCTCACCGTGGCCACCGTAAGTAGCACAGCCGGTTACCTCATACTGCTTAACGCCAAACTTCTTGGCGAGAGCGCTCTGGAGGCGAGTAGAGTCGAGGGCTGCAAGTGTAGTAACCTGCGTAGGCTTCAATCCTGAGTAAAGAAGTGTTACAAGACCGGTAAGGTCGGCAGGGTTGAAGATAACTACCACGTGTTTCACGTCGGGGCAATAAGCCTTGATGTTCTTTCCAAGCTCCTCAGCAATCTTGCAGTTACCTGCAAGAAGATCCTCGCGGGTCATACCTGCCTTGCGAGGTGCACCACCCGATGAGATGATGTATTTAGCGTCCTTGAAAGCCTCTGCAACATCAGTTGTAGCTGTGAGGTTTACTCCATCGTAGCCGCAGTGGAACATTTCTTCCATCACGCCTTCCATTCCGGGAGCGTAAACGTCGTAAAGACATACATTCGGAGTGAGCTTCATTGTCAAAGCTGTCTGTACCATAGTAGAACCGATTGCACCACCGGCTCCTACAATAACTAATTTTTCGTCAGTTAAGAATGCCATAGTTATTTATATTTTTTTTAAAAAGTTTGTTTTTTATTTCACTGTTTTAATGATTTTTGTTCGTTGCGAAAATCATCACCACAAAAGTAACGCTTTTTTCTTTCAAAAGCAAAAAAATTTCATTGCAATCCTTTATTATTTATTCTTTGCAATATTCACCGTGGCTATAATGCCTTTCATGTGCTGTTCGCCAAAATCGTTTAAGCTTGAATTGCTATTTCATTATTGTAATCTATTCCCCCTTATTTGTGGGAATTTGCAAATTAGCGGCTGAAATTTTGCTTTTCACACGCCGTTGTGCTAATTTTGTGACAAAATTTTTATAGTTGTTATCTTTTATGGAAACTTTTCATGACTTATTGGTGCGTCGTCGCAGCATTCGCAAATACACCGACGAAGAAATTGCCGCCGACGATGTGCAACTCATACTCGAGGCTGCCCTTATGGCTCCTACCTCGAAGAATTGCCGCCCTTGGCATTTCGTCACTGTTGAAGACAAAAAGAAACTCGAGCTTCTAAGCCACTGCAAAGACTTTGGTGCTGCTCCCATTGGCAAGTGCAGCCTCGCTATCGTGGTGAGCGCCGACCCTGCCATTACCGACACTTGGGTGGAAGATGCCACAATTGCTGCTACCTACATTCAGCTCCAAGCCGAAGCTCTTGGGCTTGGAAGCTGCTGGATTCAGATTCGTGGCCGTTTCTCGGGCGACGACGAGCCTTCTGAAGACTATGTAAAGGCTCTCCTCGATATGCCTGCCGACCTCCCCGTGCTCTGCATCATTACTCTGGGGCACAAAGATGAGGAGCGCAAGCCTTTCAATCCCGAAAAGATGCTTTGGGAGCGTGTACACATTGGCAAATGGATTCCACAAGACATCGAGAAGTGATGCGCATTGTCATTATTGGTGCCGGAAATGTGGCTGTAAATCTCGCTAAAGCTCTCGCCAAGGAGAACGAAATTGCGCAAATTTTCAGCCGCACTCTTGCTAATGCCTCGGCTCTTGCTTCGGCTGTTGGCTGCAAGTTGGCTACTGCCGACCTCGGCGAAATAATCCCCGATGCCGACCTTTACATCATCTCGGTGAAGGACGACGCCATAGCCTCTATCGTGGAGCAGGTGCCCGACAATGGCGCTCTCTGGGTGCACACCTCGGGCAGCGTTCCCATCGACGTGCTGTGCAATCATCGCAAGCGATGCGGTGTGCTCTACCCTATGCAGTCGTTCTCTAAACAGATTGAGGTGGATTTCTCCGTGGTGCCTTTCTTCGTTGAAGGCTGCGAACCTTCGGTCGCCGATGAAATCTCGGCTCTGGCTCAGAGTCTGTCGAACAGCGTGTATGCCGCCAACAGTGATATTCGCCGCAGGCTGCACATTGCCGCCGTTTTCTCGTGCAATTTTGCCAATCATCTGTGGGCGCTTGCCGATGATGTGCTCGCCGAAGCCAATCTGCCTTTCTCGGTGATGTTGCCGCTCATTCGCACCACAGTCGATAAGCTCAACCTGCTTTCTCCCTCCGAGTCGCAGACGGGTCCTGCCGTGCGTCGCGACCATGCCGTTATCAGCAAGCACCTCTCTATGCTCACCGGCGACAAGCACACTATTTACGACACCCTTACTGAAAGTATAATCAAAAAACACCACAAAAAGTGAGTTCTATCAATTTCGACCTTCGCAAAATCCGCGCTATTGCATTCGATGTCGATGGCGTCCTCTCTCCATCCACTATTCCTATGGCTGAATCGGGCGAACCCCTTCGCATGGTGAATGTGAAAGACGGATATGCCCTGCAGCTTGCCATGAAGATGGGCTACATCATAGCCATCATCAGCGGCGCTCGCACCGAGGCGGTCAAAGTGAGATTTCACGGCCTCGGCATTGCCGACGTATATACAGGAGTGTCAATCAAGCTCCCTTGCCTCGAAAAATGGCTTCTCAAGCACAATCTTAGCCCCGACGAAGTGGCTTTCGTTGGCGATGATATCCCCGACATTGAAGTGATGCGACGCGTGGGTCTCCCTATCGCGCCTGCCGATGCCGCACCCGAGGTGAAAGATGTGGCTAAATACATCTCCCCTATTGCCGGCGGATATGGCTGTGGCCGCGACGTGATTGAGCAAATCATGAAAGCCCAGGGCAAGTGGCTCGCCGACAGTCGCGCTTTCGGATGGTGATTCATTTAATAACTTCTTAATATTATGGCTACAAACCCTCTAAGCAATCTTGATAAATATGAGGTGCTGCTGGCAAGCAACTCCCCGCGACGCCGTCAGCTCCTTGCCGACCTCGGCGTAACATTCCGCTCCGTTGCCCTAAGCGACATCGACGAATCCTACCCTACCGACACGCCGGCTCTCGATGTGGCGATTGTGGTGGCTCGAAAAAAGGCTGAAGCCTACAGCTCGCTAATATCTTCGAATCAGCTCATTATCACAGCCGACACCGTGGTTATTTGCGACGGCATTGTGCTCGGAAAGCCTGCCGACATCGCCGATGCCTGCCGTATGCTCCGAATGCTTTCCGGGAAGACCCACCATGTGGTTACTGGAGTGACTGTATCAACAGCCTCCCGCACCGAGGCGTTCAAGGCTGTCACCGAAGTGGATTTTGCTCCACTTTCCGACGATGAAATACGCTTCTACACTCATAACTACCGCCCGCTCGACAAAGCCGGAGCCTACGGCATACAGGAGTGGATTGGCTGTGCCGGTATCAGCGGCATTCGCGGCAGTTTCTACAACGTGATGGGTCTTCCGCTGCACCGCCTCTACACCACCCTCTCCTCCTTCTGACAGCACACAGCCTCAACCCGCTGGTCGCCCTCGGCGATCGTCATCCCCATTCCATCCCACCTAACCTCATTACGAAAATAACTGCGCCCGGATATCCTTCAACCGAATATCCGGGCGCATCGTTATTTTATCATTTTACATTAGTTTTCAATTAGCCCATGTAGTCATCATCATCTTCAGATTGCTGACCCAAGCTGTTGTTGAAAAGAAGGTTCTGGCAGTTGATTTCAACAATCTCCATTTCAGGTTCAATATATTCTTTCATAATAGTAGTAGTGTCATTTTGTAAAAAAATCATATTATTACTCTCAAATTGTTTATTTCACAACAATCTTCTTGTTACCCTGAATGTAGAAGCCCTTTGTTGGATTTTCTACACGGCGACCACTAATATCGTAGATTGCTTGCTCTGTCTCCGAATCCTCAACTTCGATGCCATCTACATGAGTCGGCTGTGGGTTGATGCTGAAGCTCTTTATTTGAGCCGCCATAAGATCCGAAACTTTCAAATATGCCTTATTGGGCTGAGCATTCAAAGCGGCACCTTCGCTGTGTCCCCAATAGAAGCCGAGACCACTCTTGTCAGCCTGCCTATTATAGGCAAGACGATATAGCTTATGTTCTGTAGCTGTCACTTCTTTTGCAGCACCCGGAGTTGCGACAAGCAATGTCTCTGTACCATACTCTGCAGGAGTCAGCTCATCATTGATTGCAGCCACAGTAATCTCCGAGGTTGTTGATTTCACAAGAACGCCCTCGCCGGCAGCCACCTTGTTGCCTGAGCGTTTAGCAAGAATGAGTTTTTCGCCTTCAACAGTAACATTATATACCTCCAGTGTTTCACCTGCTGCTACCGATAGCTCCATAGCGCTATAGATGTTGCTGAAAGTCGCATAATATGTAGTACCCTCAATACCATCTTGCAACGGAGTAACAGAGCTTGGTAATTCAGCCATATAGTCGTAGGCTGTGATAGTAGCATCATTCAAGTTAAGGTCAACAGTATAATAACCATCGGCAGTAAAATACCAGTTTCTATCATTGTGCTCATATAAATGTGCTGATTTTGCAGCATCTTTAGGAAGTTCAACATTACTCCACTCAGGAGCTCCTGGTTGGAAAGCAACGACATCCCAATCGGCAGTACTTGTAACGATGCGGAATTTATTATCGTATGTTTTGTTCTTGGCCCAGAATTTGCCCTTATAACGATAAATATTGTTACCGGCATAATCTAATTTAGCCTTTGTACCTAAATTGAATCCAATTCCATCACATGCGTTTCCAATCATATAAAGATCTAAATCATCTCCGACAATCGAAGCCAATTCTGTTCCAAGATACTTAGCGGTTAGCGTCTGAGCATCAAGGTCAACTGTGAAGCGGTAATATCCTGCATCAGTTACTTCCCAGTTATTATCATCATATGAACCATACCAGAAATTTTGTTTCTCAAATCCGGTTTGGTTTACTGCTGTTTTATTGGTTGTCGGTTTAATGCTATTATCGGCATTTCCATTTGTTTGTAATTGGAAACGGAATAGACCGGCACTCATATAGCCGGTATAATTATACAAGCGGTCAGTTATTTTGTTTAATGCATACCACTTGCTCCAAGAATTACCGTAACAAGCCGCACCGTAGATATACACAGATTTCTCCGGCGTAGGAACTTCTGCCCGCAATTGTACACTGAATGCTGCACATAGCAGCAGAATCATAGATAGAATTTTTTTCATAATTCAAAAAATTTGTTTTTAGGTTGTATAAAAATGTTGTTTAATAAATTGCTGAATTGCTGTTTTATAGTGTGAAACATTATTTACCACTGATTTTTCATATCAACTGACGAGATACCAAAACCGGTTCAATGTATTTCACGCCTCTTCACATATTATTCCACCACTTTGTTGCTTATGATTTATTGTGCATCATTTATCACCACAAACACGTGTCATAAAATAATTGCGACTGCAAAAATAGACTATTTTTATAGAAAAAGCAACGCTTTCGCTGCATTATTTTAAAATATTTCTCGTTTTTTACATTTTTTCAGCAAAATACCCACATTTTTCACCACCTTATACTATGCCGACACCGTTTTAGGTCATTCTCCGCAGCACTCAGCTCCATGCCAAAGCAGTCCGGCACTACACATTCAGCCACAAACCCCACACCATCAACACCCCATGCCCCACAACCAGCAGCACTCCCCCACCATCAGCCCAACAAACACCACCCTCAGCCTCACAAACACCAAAACCTCTGACTGACAAAAAAATAGCCCACAACCGCAAATTTAAGAAATGTTAAGCCTAATAAAATTCAGCAAAAAGTGACAAAAAAATTTGGAGATTACGACAAAACCCTATAACTTTGCACTCGCTTTTGAGAAGCATCGGGATGTAGCTCAGTCCGGTTTAGAGTACTCGTCTGGGGGGCGAGTGGTCGCAAGTTCGAATCTTGTCATCCCGACTGAAAGGAAAGGCTTTGATAATTAAGTGATTAGCTTGATTGTCAAGGTCTTTTTTTTGTGGTTATAGCGACTACTTTTCGTTAAAATAGTGGGCAAAATAGGACAAAAAAGGGCTTTTTCGGTCAAAATTCTTTGCAAATTCTTTGCAAATTTTCTAACGAAATAAATTCTACTCTATCGCTACTTTGAAATTAGACCGAAGAATGGCAGACAAGTCGGGGGCGTTTCCCGGTTGGCAGTGAGGTGGTGTCAGGCGTAAAGCGGGATTAGCGGTGGAAGTCGCCGGCGTTGTAGAGCTTGGTGATGTTTTCCTCGTTGGGCTGCCAAGTGCGCACTTTTATGAGTGGCGTTTCGGGGTTGGTCATATCCACGAGCAGGAATAGGTAGCCCTTGTCGCCGTAGGTGGAGCTGCGGTATTCCTGTCCGATTTGAATGGCAAATAGATTCTCTTTCTCGTATTTTTCAAGCCACTGTATGTCGTTGTGCGTGAAGCGAATGTTGATGAACTCGTTGGCATTGAATGTTTTGCGCAGATTTCTGAGATACTGGTCCTTTGTGAGTCGGTTGTAGCGAATCACCTCCTTGCCACGGTCGCTCATGTCCTGCTCGGGGTCGATAAACTGGCGGCGACGCACCACACGACCTACGATGATTGTGGCATCGTCGGCAAAGATGTTGCGGATATACACCGAGTCCTTCAGGCAGTAGGCGGTCTTGTAGTTTTCCATAAATTCGAGCAGCATCTCGCGGGTGGCATCGGTCCAGCCTTTAGCATCTCTGAGCAGAATATCGTTTTCGGCAATCTGTCCGAGCCCGAAGGTCACATTGTCGATTTTCGCATCACGGTCGAGGGTAAACACCACATCTTCCACAAAAGTTTTCTTCACTTTCCCGCTGAAGCTGAACGACATACGCAATCCGCGCGACACCACATAACCGTCCTGGGTCTTGTAGTATTTAAGGTTTGGCTCGCCTACTACTCGCGCGTTGCCATACTTCATCAAGGCACGGTAGCGCTTGAAACCCTCGGGGGTGAAGCAGGTGTCGGCAGCGAGGCTGTTGCGGCGCAAGAATGCATTCACCACCGTTTCCACAGTGTGTGCACAGGCGACGAAGTCGGGCATTGCAGACTTCTTGCCTTCGGCTGCGGGCATCGCAGGCAGGGCCGGAGCGGTATTCTTCACCGGCTGCACGGCTTCAGTCTTCTTGCCGTTGTCGGCTATGTTGAGTTCTGCGCGTGGAAATGCCTTGCGTGGCAGCGACTGGAGCACGCTGTAAAGGTCGGCATCGCCCGTAGCCTGCGCCAGACCCATATAATCCACCGAGAGGTGGTAGGTGTCGGTGGTGTAACCGGGAATCATTTCAATCACTCCGCGACCGTCCTTAGCCGCACCCGAGCACTCGCTGCGTCCGTCGTTATAACTGAATTCGATGCTCTAAACAGTCTCTCCCTTGTATTTGAAAAGCAGGTCGATGCGGTCGCCGTCGCGCCCCACGTATTCCGCGCTGATATTGGCGAGAATTTCATTGATGCGAGCCGGAAGTGTGACTATAAGCTGATTGCCATCGGCATCTTTCAGCTCGTAAGGGTCTTGGAGCGAACGGATTAGCGAATAAGCCCAATAATTGTATTGCAGTGCGAGGTCGATGCTGCGGTTGGCAAGAAATCTCTCGGCATTGCCTGCCATCGACCGGGCAAGGTCCTTGCGTGCGTCGAACGCCTTCTGCACCTCAGCCTTCTCGATGTAGAGGCGCACGGTCACATTCGGGTCCGAGCCGGTCACGTCCCACGTCTTCAGGTTGGTGAGAGTGGCATTAGAGTAAGTGTTCACGCGCATCTGTAGCCGAGCGCGATACTCCGTCTCGCCCAGTTGGCGCTTCTCGTCGCTCTCGAGCGTGAAAGTGTTCGACACGTGCGACACAATCGACCCTGCAATCTGCGCCTTAGCCTGCTCCGACGCCTCAGCTTCATTCTTGCCGTGCCCCACACCGAAGTAGTAATCACCCGAAGTAGAAATTTCGTCCCAATTAAGCGCATAGCTCGGCAGCACCATCGCCACTATCGCCACCATCACACACGCTATCCTGTTAACTCTCATATCCAATAAAGTTTAGTACAAATTAATTACTCTGCCAATAAGGTTTCTACTTCCCTCTTTAAAAGCGGTATATGATTAATTACAATACCCCAAAGAATATCCGGCTTAAGAGAATCATATGCATGAATAATAAAATTTCGGGTATCCACAATCTTCCACGATGATGTAATGGCTATATTAGGATCAATTTTCAACACGTTATTCATTGCTTCGCCCATAATTTCCATATTACGCTCAACACCTCTCCTAAAAAGCGTATCATTGCAGAATGTAGCATATTCTTTTGGTCTTTCTGCCATAAATGATTCAATCTCTATAATAGAGGCTAAAATATCCGCAAGGTATTTTCTAATTTTTCTATCCATAAATCAGAAATTTTGTATCTTCAAGTTCATCTTTGAAATAAGGGTTACTAACAGCAGATTCATCTACCAAATCTACATCACGTCCAAATAGAGCTTTTAGCGAATAATAAAACTCGAAAAAGTTGTCGGCATAGGTGTTATGGTCGATCTCAGAATTAAAATCCACAAGCATATCCACATCGCTCTTGTCGGTAAATCTGTTCGTGAGAATCGACCCAAAGGCATATAGCTTATTCACCTTGTGCTTTTTGCACAAAGCTATTATCTTCTGTAAATTGTCATTGATTAGATGCATACATAATCCTTTTTTGCAAAGATAGTGCAAATCGAGAGAAAATACAATAAGCTTGCTTAATTGTTTTGCCGAGATGCAGCCTATCTTACCTTAATTCCGCAACACTATAATTTAACTTTATAACTTTATTTATAAGTTCCTG
>ERZ1032130.368-NODE-368-length-11581-cov-4.839927_pt1 | contig 11581 bp, 7 predicted proteins | sample MGYA00517879_ERZ1032130 | MGnify/ENA primary metagenome ERZ1032130 (study PRJEB33719, sample SAMN04262597) | wastewater metagenome | biome: rural village; feature: animal feces; material: feces | host: Bos taurus | place: El Salvador | collected 2012-01-31 ...
CCACAGCAAAAATTTCCGTATCGAGACGCTTTCTCTATCAATGTTTCGGGGGTTATTTAATTAATGCCTATACTTTTTGGGCGATGCGTTGAAATGATTTTGCCCTCGCAAACGCTGTGCTATGGGCAGTTCCTTACGGACATTCGAGAAAATCATTCCACCGCCGGGCTATCGTAAACGGAGCCTCTGTCTCCGCCATACGGCTTCTATCCCTATCGCACGGCAAAAAATTTGCCTATTTAAGATTAAATAAGATTGGTGTGCTTGATTTTTGCTCACATTTGGTATTATCTTTACGGCGGATAACTGCAAATTCTCGGAATATACATTAAATATGCCTTTAAACATATAGTTTTCGGCATATTAGTTAAGAAATATTTCGTAACTTTGCAGTTATTACATAAACACCGCCTTAATCGGCATCAATATAGCAAACTTTCTTATGAAATGGAGACACCCAAATTATATAACAACACGACAGAGAAAGTCGTTGACGGTCTGAAAGCCGACTTGAAAAGCGGCTCTCGACTTTCTATTGCCGCTGCTTCGTTCTCCATTTATGCTTATCAAGCACTAAAAGAAGAACTCGAAAGCATTGCCGAACTTCGGTTCATTTTCACCGCACCGACCTTCAGCAAGTCAAATACCTCAAAACAAAAACGCGAGTTTTTTATCCCGAAGCTCAATCGTGAACGCAATCTTTTCGGCTCGGAGTTTGAGATTCGTCTGCGCAACGAACTCTCTCAAAAAGCCATTGCACGAGAATGTGCCGAATGGATTCGCCGAAAGGCTTGCTTCAAATCAAATATCACCGACGGTTTTGTCAATGGTAATTTGACGGTGGAAAACGGCGAGGACGTTTTCACTTATATGCCGTTCAACGAGTTTACAACTCCAGAACTCGGATGCGAGAAAGGCAATAATATTGCTCCGCAAATTATGCGTCTTCCGTCGCCAAATTCCGACCAATTTCTCGCCACATTCAATCAAATGTGGTACGACGGCGAACGCTTTACCGATGTTACGGAAATTGTTATCGACAACATCACCAACGCCTACAAGGAGAATGCACCTGAGTTTATTTATTTCGTAACGCTCTACAATATCTTCAGCGAGTTTCTCGAAGATATTTCAGAAGACGTGCTGCCTAATGAGGCAACCGGCTTCAAGTCGAGCGTTATCTGGAATAAACTTTACAACTTCCAACGCGATGCCGCTCTCGCTATCATCAACAAGTTGGAGAAGTTTAACGGCTGTATTCTTGCCGACAGCGTAGGTCTTGGCAAGACGTTCACCGCTCTTTCAGTCATTAAGTATTACGAAAACCGCAACAAGTCGGTTCTCGTTCTATGCCCGAAGAAATTGTATGATAACTGGAATACCTACCGTGACAACTATGTAAATAATCCTTTGTTTAGCGACCGCCTCCGTTATAATGTGCTTTATCACACCGACCTTTCGCGTTCATACGGCTATTCAAACGGAACAGACCTTGAACGCATCAACTGGGGCAACTACGACCTCGTGGTTATTGATGAAAGCCACAACTTCCGCAATGGTGGCAAAGTCACTACCGACGAGAACAACGAGAATCCACGTGAGAACCGTTATCTCCAACTGATGAACAAAGTGATTAGAGCCGGAGTTAAGACAAAGGTATTGATGTTGTCGGCAACGCCGGTCAACAACCGCTTTAATGACTTGAAGAATCAACTTGCTCTCGCCTACGAGGGCGATGCCTCGAACATCAACGGACTTCTCAAAACCGAGAACTCCATTGACGATATTTTCCGACAGGCACAAGCTGCCTTCAACCACTGGAGCAAACTCCCTGCCGTGGAGCGTACAACAAAGGCTCTACTCGACCGTCTAAGTTTTGATTTCTTTGAAGTACTCGACTCTGTTACGATTGCTCGCTCACGAAAGCATATCGAGCAATACTATGACACAACCGACATCGGCAAATTTCCGAAACGGTTGAAGCCAATCTCTCGCACTCCAAAACTCACGGATCTTACCGACCGCAAAACCGTTACATTTAACGAAATCTATAGTGTTTTGAGTGAGCTAAACCTCGCTATCTATACACCATCTGATTTTATTCTTGCGAGCAAAGAAGCAAAATACAACAAGAGCGAGGACGACGAGTATGCTAACCTTTCACGTCTCGGACGTGAACGCGGTTTGCGCCGACTTATGAGCATCAATCTGCTTAAACGCCTGGAGAGTTCGGTGAACTCTTTCCGCCTCACGCTCGAAAGGATTAAGAAATACATCGCCGAAACGGTCAATACCATTGACAATTTCAACGGTGGCGAAACGTCGGTTGACGACTATTCAATAGCCGCAGAGGAAAGTGATAACTACGGTTTTGATTTCGACGACCGCGAAGATGCTGTTCTTATCGGCGGCAAGAAGTCGAAAATAGACCTCAACGATATGGACTATGTGCAGTGGCGCGATTATCTCAGCAAAGACCTCTATAATCTCAATTTGCTGCTTGTTATGCTTGCCGACATTACACCGGAGCACGACAGTAAATTACAGCAGCTGTTGCAGGACATTCGCGACAAATTTGCTCACCCAATCAATGGCAACAACCGCAAAATCATTATCTTTACTGCGTTCTCCGACACTGCTCAATATATCTACGACAATATTTCGCAGGTAATACTCGACAAGCACGGCATCAACACTGCACTCGTTTCGGGCGATATAGAGGCACGAAGCTCATTAAAGTTGCGTGAAAAACTCGACTTCAACAAGGTGCTTACTCTTTTCTCCCCGGTGTCGAAAGAACGTGACGCACTTTACCCCAATCTCAAAAAGGAGATTGATGTGCTTGTAGCCACCGATTGCATCTCCGAAGGTCAAAACCTTCAGGATTGCGACTACCTCATTAACTATGATATACACTGGAACCCGGTGCGCATCATTCAGCGTTTCGGACGTATCGACCGCATCGGCTCGAAGAACGAAGTTATTCAACTTGTGAACTACTGGCCCGATATGGACCTCGATGCCTATATCGACCTAAAGGCTCGTGTGGAGGCTCGAATGAAAGTGTCAGTGCTCACTGCTACCGGCGATGACAACCCGATTTCAGCCGAAGAAAAGGGCGACTTGAAATATCGTCGCGACCAACTGCTTCGTCTGCAAGAAGAAGTGGTTGACATCGAGGAGATGAACACAGGTGTTTCGATTATGGATTTGGGCTTGAACGAGTTCCGGCTCGACTTGCTCGAATATATGAAGAAGCACAACGACATCGAGCATACCCCAATGGGGCTGCACGCTGTTGTGCCGGCATCGGAAGATAACCCACAAGGCGTTATCTATGTGCTTAAAAACCGCAACAACGGTGTGAACATCGACCGCAAGAACCGTTTGCACCCTTTCTATTTGGTGTATATAACAAAGGATTCCGAGGTGTTTATAAACCACCTCGAGCCTAAAGACCTGCTCGACCATTTGCGGCATCTTTGCCGTGGCAAGGCAGAGCCTATTATGGAACTTTGTCGAAAGTTCAATGGTGAAACTCGCGACGGCTCGCACATGGGCACTTACTCCAAGTTGCTCGGCGACGCTATCTCCTCTATCGTCAAGGTAAAGGAACAAACCGACTTGTTCTCTTTCCTCGACGGCGACACAGGCTCGCTTTTCGGGAACGAAATCCGAGGCCTTGATGATTTTGAATTGATTTGCTTCTTAGTTATTAGATAATAGATATTAGATTTTAGATATGGCAAGAGATAGTGTAACATTGGATAAAAGTAAGAACTTTGCAATACGCATTGTGAGACTTTACCAATATCTTTGTACTGAAAAGAAAGAATTTGTGCTGTCTAAGCAGTTGCTAAGAAGCGGCACGTCGATTGGTGCGAACTTAGCAGAAGCAATCTATGGGATATCTGACAAAGATTTTCTTTCCAAAATGTACATTTCATTAAAAGAATGTGCAGAAACAAAATATTGGCTGGATTTATTATTCAAAACAGACTATCTTACAGAGCAACAATATCGATCGATAAATGAAGATTGCACCGAATTAATTAAATTACTAACATCAAGCGCAAAAACCATGTCAATCAAACTAAAATCTAATAACTAATAACTAATAACTATCAAAGATGTACGGACTGCCAAAATCGACTGAAGTCAAGAAGCCACTGCCGAAAGCTAATATTTATCAGAAATATCAGTTTTCAGCCGCTCAACGCTTGTTAATTGATACAAGCGTTGCAAGACTTGATTTTGTCAATGCCATAATCTCAGCTACACTTCCTGCCGTGGCAGAGGGAACGGAAGTTAAAGGTATATTCGTTGTCGATGTGGAACTGAAACGTTCCGACTTCGACAGCAAGGCTATAAGCCTTATCGCAAAGGCAATTCCGCAGCGAATTATCTTCGCTTTGCGGTATGCCGACAAGGTCAGGTTTGCGGCTTACCATACAAAATTCTTTATATCCGATTGGAAGCAAGTCAGCGATGCTTGCTTGCCATTAAGCGGACTGAATTTTGATATGGTGTGGAGTAATCTTATTTCCTCGATTGGTAATTTCGTAGTGGAGCAAGAAAACTCGCTCACCGAACAAATAAAAATCGACGAGGAAAAGCAGAAACTTCAACAACAAATAGCCAACTTGGAGCGACGAATGAACGCTTCCAAGCAACCTCGCCGCAAGCGTGAACTCTATAATGCTATTAAGCGACTGAAAGGAGGTGAGGTATGAGCGATCGACACGCATTCCGAGCCGAATGGCATGATTATAATAGCGGAATTTATTTCGTTACAATTTGTTCCAAAGACAAACAACATATTTTCGGCAATATCAGAAATAGTAACATGATTTTGTCGGAAATCGGTAAAATAGTTGAAAGTTGTATATTAGATATATCCAACCACCACACAAATGTGGAGTTATGGAATTATGTAGTCATGCCCAATCATATTCACATGGTGATAAACCTGGCCACCCCGCCGCCGGTAGGGACGCGATATATCGCGTCCGCACAAGCAATATCACCGCCGGTAGGGACGCGATACATCGCGTCCGAACAACCGATGCAAACCGCAGGGCAAAATATGGGTTGTTTAAGGGCCTCACGACATGGTGAACCATGTGAGGATTTTCATCACAATAGCAGTTTGGCGGTTGTCGTAGGCACATTCAAAGCGGCAGTTACAAGGTTGATGCGGACGCGATGTATCGCGTCCCTACGGCGGCAACATCAAATACAAACGGTGTGGCAACCACGGTATCATGAACATATAATACGCAATCAGAGAGCGTTTGAAAATATTATGAATTATGTCGATACGAATATCGAGAAGTGGAGTCATGACTGTTTTTATACGAATTAAACGTTAAATAAATATATGAACAAGCTTAAAATGCAAAGCCTTGATGTATATGGAAATAATGTGCAGAAGATTGCTGCGCTGTTTCCGCAGTGCGTCACTGAGCGACTAAATAAAGATGGTAAGCCAGAGCTGGCCATCGACTTTGACAAGCTCCGTGCGGAATTGTCGAACGACGCGCTCGAAGACGGCGAGGAACGCTATCAGTTCACCTGGCCCGACAAGCGGGCAGCGTCCCGTCTCGCCAACGAGCCGGTCAATCTGACTCTGCGCCCTTGCCGTGAGGAATCTGTGGACTTCGACACAACCGAAAACCTCTATATCGAGGGCGACAACCTCGATGTCCTCAAAGTTCTTCGCGAAACCTATCTCGGTCGGGTCAAGATGATTTACATTGACCCTCCCTATAATACCGGTAATGACTTCGTTTATAACGACGATTTCGCTCAGGGTAAGGATGACTTCGAGCAAGGCAGTGGTCTGTTTGACAACGAGGGCAATCAAACTATCGACCCTATGCAGCGCAACACCGAAGCCAATGGACGCTTTCACACCGATTGGCTTAATATGATATATCCTCGCCTTAAAGTCGCTCGCGACTTGCTTACCGAGGATGGTGTTATCTTTATCTCGATAGATGATAACGAAAAAGAAAATCTGACCAAAATTTGTGATGAAATTTTTGGAGAGTTAAATTTCATCGCGACTTTCCCTTGGCGCAAAAGAACTGCTAAATCTGATGTTCCTTTCGGTATCTCGCAGGATTATGAATGGATTGTTGCATACTCTAAATCAAATCTTTTTGTTGGTAGTTTAGAGGGTAAGGGTCGGAAGTATTTTACATCTCCAGATTTCCCGAACCGTCCTTGGCGTATTCACGACATGACTACCCAACGAACTGCTTTAGAGCGTCCTAATAGTAACTTTACAATCGTAAATCCGAAGAATGGTGACAAATATCCTGTAAATCCACAAGCGGTTTGGCGTATTACAGAGGATGGATTTCCAACATATATTGCTCAAAATAGGATAGTATTTCCGGGAGACTATCCATTCCTTAATATCTCTAAACCAGTTTTGAGATATTGGAAAGAAGATGATATGGCAAAGGACGGAGATAGTTTTGGCCGTGTCGCAGTATCCACTAAATTAGAGGATAACGTTGGAATGTCTCAAGACGGCACAAAAGAAATATCTTCACTATTTGACAGTAAAGTATTCTCTTATCCTAAACCATCTTCTTTAGTCAAATTCTTCTGTAATATTTGCAACGATAAAGATGCAATAATACTTGATTTCTTTAGTGGAAGCGCAAGTACCGCACACGCAGTTATGAGACTCAATGCCGAGGACGGAGGACACCGCAAATTCATTATGGTGCAGCTACCCGAAGTCACTGACGAAAAGAGCGAGGCGCGTAAGGCCGGATATGCCAATATCTGCGAAATCGGCAAGGAGCGTATACGCCGTGCCGGAAAGCAGATATTGGAATCAGTAGGGACGCGATATATCGCGTCCGCAAAAGCGAGTGCAATTACGACCGGCACAAATGGGAATAAAACATTGTTTGATGATGCTGAATCGATACCTTCGCAGGATCGGACGCGATATATCGCGTCCCTACAATCATTATCATCATCAACGTCACCATCATCACAATTCCCGGATGTGGGCTTCCGTGTGCTGAAACTCGATTCGAGCAATATGGAAGATGTGTACTACACGCCGGATGACTTCAATGCCAATAATCTTTTCACTCTTGCCGATAACATCAAGACTGACCGCACAAGCGAGGACTTGCTTTTCCAAGTTATGCTCGACCTTGGCATAGAACTCTCGGCTAAGATTGAAAAGACGGAAATCGCCGGCAAAGAGGTGTGGTGCGTTGATGGTGGCTACCTAATGGCTTGCTTCGACCGCGATGTGAACGAAGCCACTATCACCGAAATAGCCAAGCAAAAGCCTGTGTATTTCGTGATGCGCGACGCCAGTGCCGCCAACGACAACGTGCTCGACAACTTCGACCAACTCTTTGCCAACTACTCCCCCGATACCACTTGCAAAATACTGTAACAATTTATGGCTGCTGACAAACAAAATAAAATATCAATACGCTTCTTTAATGACCAAGAAGTGCGTGCGGCATGGGACTATGACAGCAATCGCTGGTTGTTCTCGGTGGTTGACGTAATAGCCGTACTTACCGACAGCAAGAATCCACGCAATTATTGGAAAGTGTTGAAGCATCGTTTGACAAAAGCCGGAAATGAGTTGGTTACAAATTGTAACCAACTGAAACTCGTAGCCTCAGATGGCAAGCGTTATCTTACCGATTGTTTGCCTCAAGATGAATTACTTCGGTTGATAGAATCAGTTCCAAGCAAACACGCATCAGCCTTTGCTCGCTGGTTAATTACCGGTGAAAACCAAATAGACAGTAAAAGCCGCGATAAAGCGTATCAATTATGGGATAGCACCCTGTTGCAAACCATAGAAGTGGGGACAGCACGAGGATTGCAGCAAATCCATGCTTTTTTGTTCGGTGGGCTTTACGACTTTGCCGGACAGATACGTCAGAAAAATATCGCGAAGGGAGGATTTCAATTTGCTGTTTCGAGATTTTTAGGTGAGACACTTTCACAAATTGAGCAGATGCCCGAAACAACGATTGAGGAGATAGTGGATAAATATGTTGAAATGAACATAGCTCACCCATTCATGGAGGGCAATGGCAGAAGTACTCGAATTTGGCTTGATTTAATTCTTAAACGCTCTCTGAAAAAGTGCGTTGACTGGAGCCAAATTGATAAGACCGACTATATGGAAGCCATGCGACTAAGCCCGGTAAATCCTCAAAGAATACGAAAACTGATAACCGATGCTTTGACAGACAAGATAAACGACCGCGAGATGTTTATGAAGGGTATCGACTATTCATATTATTATGAACAAAACGATTAATATGTACCCAAAAACGGCAAATCGGGTACACGTTACGTTAAATATGTACCCAAAAACGCAAAATCGGGTACACATTTCAACTTACTAAAAACTAAAATAACGTGAAGTTTAAGTTTAAGATACAGCAATACCAAACCGAGGCGGTGGAGAATACCGTCAATGTCTTTGCAGGGCAGCCGGCTCAACAAGGGCAAAAGGGCTATCGCATCGACCTCGGAGACAAAAATGCCATAGGCTTTTCCGAATTTGAATCGGGTTATAGCAATGGCGAGATAGTGCTGACCAATGAGCAGATATTGACTAATATCCGCGATATTCAAGTGGCACAACTCATTCAGCCAAGCACCTCACTCGCCAAAGGGCAAGGACGTGTGAGCCTCGACATCGAGATGGAAACAGGAACGGGTAAGACCTACGTTTACATCAAGACGATGTTTGAACTCAACCGCCGTTATGGCTGGTGCAAGTTTATCGTGGTGGTGCCGAGCATCGCCATTCGTGAGGGCGTGGCTAAGAGCTTCAGTATGCTCGAAGACCACTTCATGGAGCATTACGGCAAAAAGGCTCGCTGGTTTGTGTATAACAGCAGCAACCTGCAACAGCTCGACCAATTCTCGCAGGACAGCGGCATTTCGGTAATGATTATCAACACCCAAGCCTTTGCCGCCTCAATGAAAGAGGGAGCGAAGAACAAGGAGAGCCGCATCATCTATTCAAAGCGCGACGAGTTTGCTTCTCGCCGCCCGATTGACGTGATTGCCGCCAACCGCCCAATCATCATTATGGACGAGCCGCAAAAAATGGAAGGCGAAGCCACGCAGACTGCACTAAAAAAGTTCAATCCGCTGTTTACGCTCAACTACTCGGCTACGCACAAAACCAAGCACGACACTATATATGCGCTCGACGCTTATGATGCCTACAAAGAGCGCCTCGTGAAGCGAATACAGGTACAAGGCTTCGAGATAAAGAACTTGCGAGGAACAAGTCATTATCTTTACCTCGACGGCATCGACCTCTCGCCAAAGCACCCGCCGGTGGCACGTATCGAACTCGAAACTCGCAATGCCGCCGGAGCAATCCGCCGTGAAATCAAGAAATTTGACGTTGGCGACGACTTGAGAGCCGAAAGCGGACTCGCAGAATATGAGGGCTTCACCGTGACAGAGATTAATCCTCGCGGTCGTGGCTACGTTACGTTCCTTAACGGCACTACTATCTCATGTGGTGAAGTGATTGGCGACAGCAATGAGGAAGCGATGCAACGTGTGCAAATTCGTGAAACTATCCGTGCACACTTCGAGAAAGAAAAGGAACTTTTCAACCGTGGCATCAAGTGCCTATCACTTTTCTTCATCGACGAAGTGGCTAACTATCGCCAATACGACGACGAGGGCAATGAGGTGAAAGGAAAGTTTCAGCGTATCTTTGAGGAAGAATATGCCCGACTTGTCAATAAGTATATGACCGTTTTCGATACCGACTACGACAAATATCTGCGACGGTTCCGCCCATACGAAACTCACCGCGGCTACTTCTCTATCGACAAGAAAGGTCGCTCTGTGGATAGTGCGGTGAAACGTGGCTCCGATTTGTCGGACGACATCTCGGCTTACGACCTTATCCTCAAAAACAAGGAGCGACTGCTCAGTTTTGAAGAACCCACTCGTTTCATCTTCTCGCACTCCGCGCTGCGTGAGGGCTGGGATAACCCGAATGTGTTCCAAATATGCACACTCCGCCACAGCAACTCCACAACCGCCAAGCGGCAGGAGGTTGGCCGTGGCTTGCGCCTTTGCGTTGACAAAGACGGAGTGCGACAGGATAAGCAGACGCTCGGCGATGATATTCACGCTATCAACGTGCTCACTGTGATTGCCAACGAGAGTTATGCCGACTTCACTTCGGCTCTGCAACGTGAAACTCGCGAGGCTCTGCGAGACCGTGTTACGGCGGCATCGCAGGACTACTTCCTCGGTCGCATCGTGAAAGATGCTTCCGGCGAGCAACACAAAATTTCACTTGCCGAGGCTTCAACTATCATTGGCTATTTGTATCAGAATGACTACGTAGATGACGACGGACGACTAACGCCTACATACCTTTCGGCAGCCGACAAGGGCGAACTCGCTCCGTTGCCTCCGAAATTGCAACCGATTTCAGAGGGCGTGATGAAACTCGTGGCAGGTATCTTCAATCCGAAAGTGCTTGATGATATGGTGGAGCCGGTGGAAACTACAACGCCTGAAAACAACCTTAACGAGAACTTCGACAACGAACGCTTCCAGGAGATGTGGAACGAGATAAACAACAAGTACGTCTATACCGTTCACTACGACAGCAACGAACTTATAGAAAAAGTCGTTGCAGCTCTGCAATCAAACCTCACTGTTACTAAGTTGCAGTATGTTAAGGTTACAGGCACACAGGACAGCGATAAAGTTACGGAGTTTGGCAACACAAAAACCACAACAAGCGAACTGACCGACGTAAGCACTTCAAACGTGCCTTACGACCTCGTGGGCGACATCGCTCGCGGTGCAAGGCTCACACGCCGCTCGGTGGTGAAGATACTGCAAGGCATCGACAATAAAATCCTATTGTTCAAAAACAACCCGGAAGAATTTATCCGCAACGTGGTTAAGACTATTCGTGAGCAAAAGGCGACTATGATTGTGGAGCATATTTCTTACAATCGTATTGCCGGCAAGTACGACAGCAGCATCTTCGTGCCTGAGCGTAAACTCAACATCAACAAGGTGATTGAAGCACAGAAGCACATAACTCCATACATTGCTTTCGATAGCGAGGGCGAAAAGGCATTTGCTGAGGCTCTTGAAGGTGCTACCGAGGTGCAGGTTTATGCAAAGTTGCCACGCAAACTGAAAATTCCAACACCTGTTGGCAACTATGCTCCTGATTGGGCGATTGTGTTCAACGACGGTACTGTGCGGCACGTTTTCTTCGTGGCAGAAACCAAAGGCTCGCTCGACGGAATGCAACTGCGAGGCGTAGAAGAAGCCAAAACAAAATGTGCCCAAAAACTTTTCAACAGCATATCGACCTCGAAAGTGAGATACGGCGTTGTTGATAAGTTTGAAAATCTTTACAACCTGATTAATGGTATAGATTAGGGGCGTTCCGGCTCCGCCGTCGGGCTTTGGCGGCTTAGCCGTTGAGCCTCGGGTCTCGACCGAAAGGCTTCTATCCCTAACGCATTGCCTCGGAGATACCTCCGGGGCTTTTCTTTTGCGGTGG
>ERZ1032130.369-NODE-369-length-11575-cov-6.081076_pt1 | contig 11575 bp, 11 predicted proteins | sample MGYA00517879_ERZ1032130 | MGnify/ENA primary metagenome ERZ1032130 (study PRJEB33719, sample SAMN04262597) | wastewater metagenome | biome: rural village; feature: animal feces; material: feces | host: Bos taurus | place: El Salvador | collected 2012-01-31 ...
CCGGAAATGAGATGGGAATTTCTAAAGAAAATGTATGGGAAAAAGTGAAAGAAAAGTTTGATTTATCTGATGAAGCGGTCAATGAGTACTTCATTCAATATTGGAAATAGATGTAGTTCCAATTTAAAGTAAATCAGGACTGTTATCCATATAGGATAGCAGTCCTTTTTGTATGTATTGATACAATTCTAAAAACTATGCATTACATTCCTGTTTCACTTTAGCAATGGCTTTTCTCACAGGCGGAAGCAATAACAGTACAAGTGTAATCGCTGCTTCGGCATAGATATAAGCACCATTGTAGGCTAATGTATACAAAATAGGTGACCAGCCTTCCCAAGCATATTCCGCAAAGAATATGTAGCCTGACAGGGCAGAAAACAGGTATCTTCCGGTTACACCTACAAGGTAGCCTGTAATGAGACCGTTTTTCTTTTTCCAAAAGAAGCTTCCAAGACCAAGGGCACCGAATGCAAGGACATAGTCCATAACAACCTGCATCGGATAATAAATCTGTGGGTCAATAACCAACTGTACAAGACCGTATACAATGGCTGTGAGAATTCCAAGCTTAGGACCGTAAAAATATCCTGCAAGTACGACAAAAAGCATACTCAAAAGAGTAACGGAACCGCCGAATGGAAATGAAAAAATCTTAATAAATGATGTGACTGTGGCAAGTGCGATTAATAAGCCGCAAAATGCCAGATTTTTAATTTTAAACATAAAAAAACCTCCTTGTGATGGGAGGGGATACAATGACACATAAAAATAGCGCGCGCCTATCTAAGATGTCTGCTTCCTTACGCCGGTATTATCCGGTTCAAGTAATGAGGGTTAAAAGATGATGCATCATCTTTAATCTCAGCATTTGCTCCCCTAGCAATATATTTATTTCACGAACAACAATATAAGCAAAGTTTTTTACTTTGTCAATAGACTTTCTAAAAAAATAGTATTATAATGACAGAGGTTTTGTTAACAGGAGAAAATATATGTATCAGTATTTATTTTTTGATTTAGACGGGACTCTGACAGATTCTGCGGAAGGAATTATTAAATGTGTACAATATGCTGTAGAAAAGATGGGTGCTACACCAAAAAATGCAGAAGAATTAAAGGGCTTTGTAGGACCACCGCTTTTTGAAAGTTTTCAGAAGGTATTTGGTTTTTCCGAGGAAGAGACGCAACAGGCAATTGTATATTACAGAGAGCGTTTTAAACCGATTGGTATGTTTGAAAATTCGGTGTATGAGGGCATTCCACAGATGCTTCGGATGATGAAAGAGAATGGTAAAATAAACATCATTGCATCCAGCAAACCGGAAGCGTTTGTGAAAACCATATTGGAACATTTTGATATTGCGAAGTATTTTGACATTATCGTAGGTGCATCTATGGATAACAGCCGAAACACAAAGGAAGCCGTTATTGAAGAAGCACTTTCACAGTTAAAAAGTACAGACCGATATGGTCAATACAGTGATGACAAATGTGTCATGATAGGTGACAGAAAGTACGATATTATAGGTGCGAAGTACTTCGGACTTCGGAATATTGGGGTTTCGTACGGATTTGCTCCGGAAGGGGAATTAGAAGAAGCGGGTGCAGATGTGATTGTTGATACAGTAGAGGAACTGACACGCGTGTTGCTGGAAAAGTAAAGTGTTATGAAATAATTTGGTGAAGAGGAATTTAGCTTATGAGTAAAATAATAGAAGGCTCAAAAAGATTTTCATATATAGTAATACCGATTATGGGATTTGCCGCTGTGTACAATTTTTGTTTGGGTTTTTTACAAATTGTTATGTTGCGTATTGCAGATTGTTATGGTTTAGATGGTTCCAGATGGATTGTAGAAAACGAAGGTACATTTAGGGCTTTGTCTGTTTTGGGTGGCTTGGTGCTGGCGTTTTTATTTATTCTTAAAGTGGTTCTTCAGGATGGTTTTTTGAAGACGAAAAAGGAAGTATGGAAACAGCCTGTGTGGCACTATTTGCTTATTGTTTTGGGAACTGCCGCAATTGCCTATGGTTTAAATTATCTTTTTGTGGCTAGCGGTTTTGTCGGTAGGAGTGAAAGCTATCAGTGGGTAGTAGAAATGCAGTATAGTACGTCAATGATTTTGGGACTTATATTATACGGGGTGGTTTCACCTTTTGTGGAAGAAGTCGCCTTTCGTGGTATGCTGTATGGCAGAATGCGGGTATATATGTCAAAGGTGTGGGCAGTTTTAGTTTCTGCACTTGTCTTTGGCTTTTATCACGGAAATGTAGTGCAGGGAATTTATGGATTTATTATGGGTATTTTGTTTGCCCTTGTCTATGAAAAGTACAAGAACTTCTATTTGACGGTTATTATGCATTCCATAGTCAATTTAGTAGGGTATTTTGTACGAATGAACGGATTTATTTAGATTTGGAGATAAAAAGGAACTATGAAACGTTTTTTGGAAGGAATTAAGGACGGAATTCCGATTGGACTTGGCTATTTGTCTGTGTCCTTTACGTTTGGTATAGCGGCCGTAGCACCGGGGGAGGGCGGAAATGCATTGACGGTGTGGCAGGCATTACTGATATCTATGACGAATTTGACCAGTGCAGGTCAGGTGGCAGGACTTCAGATTATGTTATATGGCGGTACTTTAATTGAAATGGCAATTTCGGAATTTATCATCAACTTGCGGTATTCCTTAATGTCGATTTCTCTGTCACAGAAGGTAAATCGAAAATTCAAGGGTATTTACAGATGGTTACTGGGCTTTGGAATTACCGATGAAATCTATGCAGTTGCGGTTTTACATAAGGGAGAAGTGAGTAGAAGCTATTTCCTTGGGCTTATGACGATTCCTTATATCGGATGGTCACTGGGTACACTTCTTGGAGCATTAAGCGGTAATCTGTTGCCGGCAATTGTGTGTAGTGCACTGGGACTTGCTATTTACGGTATGTTTATTGCCATAATCGTTCCGCCGATGAAAAAATCAAGAAGCACGCTTGTCGTTGTATGCATAGCGATTATTTTAAGCTGTCTGTTTGCCTACGTACCGGGACTGAAAAACGTGTCTGTAGGCTTTACGATTATTATTTGTGCGGTTGTAGCGTCTGTTATCGGGGCAATCTTTTTCCCGGTTAATGATGTGGAAGATGAAAATGAAGAGGAGGATGCAGAATGAATATAAAAGATTACTTTGCCTTTCTCCTTGTGATGGCATTTGTTACATATTTGGTAAGAGCCATTCCGTTTGTGGCATTCCGGAAGAAAATAAAGAATAAGTTTTTCAAATCATTCCTTGCTTATGTTCCTTATGCGGTACTTGGAGCAATGACTTTTCCGGCAATTTTTACATCTACAGGCAGCGTGATTTCAGCCGTAGTGGGGTGCGTAGTAGCAGTCTGTCTGGCTTTCAAAGAAAAGAGTCTTTTGACGGTGGCATTATCGGCCTGCGGTGCTGTTTTAGTGGTGGAATTGGTGCAGATGTATATGATATAAAATAAGGACATAAAGCTAGCCCCGACGTAGTGTCGGGGCTGATTTTTGCTCATAGTATGTGAAATTTATAACACCTGCACACCGCGTTCTGCCAGATAATTCATTTCTTCTTCTGACCAGAGTGAACATTGCACTTCGGCAATGTGAGCTTTTCTTAAGAAAAACATACAAATACGGGACTGACCGATACCACCGCCGATAGTGTACGGGAGTTCTTTGTTAAGAACGGCTTTCTGGAAAGGAAGCTCGGCTCTGTCCATACAACCTGCTTTTTCAAGCTGCTCTTTTAAAGTGACTTCGTCAACACGGATACCCATAGAAGATAACTCCAGTGCAATATCAAGAACCGGATAATAAACAATGATATCTGCGTTTAATGCCCAGTCGTCATAGTCCGGTGCTCTGCCATCGTGTGGCTCGCCACTGGCAAGCCTGTCGCCAATCTGCATAATACAAACGGCACCTTTGGCTTTGGCAATGTAGTATTCCCTTTCCTTTGGAGTGTTTTCAGGAAACATTTCTTCCAGTTCAGCAGTTGTCACAAAGAAAATATCGTGAGGAAGAATTTCTTCAATATAGTCGTATTCGATAGACATATATTTTTCTGTTTTACGAAGAACCTTGTAAACTGTCTTGACGGTTTCTTTTAAAGTATCTAAAGTTCTGTCCTCTTTTGCAATGATTTTTTCCCAGTCCCACTGGTCTACGTAAATAGAGTGAATGTTGTCGGTTTCTTCATCGCGGCGAATGGCACTCATATCTGTGTAAAGGCCTTCACCAATGGAAAAACCATATCTTTGAAGTGCGTAGCGTTTCCATTTTGCAAGGGAATGTACGATTTCAGCCTGACGACGGTTCTGGTGAAGTATATCAAAGGAAACAGGTCTTTCAACGCCGTTCAAATTATCATTAAGACCTGACTCCGGAGTTACAAAAAGCGGAGCAGACACACGTCTTAAATTCAATCTTTCTGCTAAAAGATCCTGAAAAACGTCTTTTACTGTTTTGATTCCAATCTGTGTTTCGTGAAGGTTTAAGTTTGATACATAGCCTTCCGGAATGAATGTTTTTGACATAATATATCTCCTTATTTCTTGTTGAAATATCACTACTATATTTAACGACTTTTTTCCAATAAAAGCAAGATGATTTCGGATAATTTTGGAAAAAAATAACCACAAAATCAGAACAAATGTTCTTGCAATTATTATAAAGAGATGTTATTATGAAGAAAACAGAACGTTTGTTCTGACTAAGCGTGAGGAAGTGAGATTTTGGACTATCAGATTGTCGGAAAAGAAGATTTAATGGACAAATTGCATATTTTGACAGATGCGGCTAAATATGACGTGGCATGTACCAGCAGCGGTGTTGACAGACGGGGCAACGGCAGGGATATGGGAAATGCAGTGAAATGTGGTATATGCCACAGCTTTGCGGCGGATGGAAGATGCATTTCACTTTTAAAAATTTTGCTCAGCAATGAATGCGCTTACGATTGTAAATACTGTATTAACCGTAAGTCCAATGATGTAAAAAGGGCGACATTTACACCGGAAGAGGTATGTGAGCTGACGATGCAGTTTTACAGGCGTAATTATATCGAAGGCTTGTTTTTAAGCAGCGGTATTGTGAAAAATCCGTCGTATACAATGGAGCTGCTGTATCAGACGCTGTTTCTGCTTCGCAATAAATATCGATTTATGGGATATATTCACGTAAAGGGAATTCCGGGAGCAGACCCTTTAATTATCGAGAAAACGGGGTATCTGGCAGACAGAATGAGTATCAATTTAGAGCTTCCTACAAGGGAAGGACTGGAAAAGCTGGCACCCAATAAGCCAAGAACCAATATTTTAAAAAATATGCGGCAGATTCAAAATGGTATAGAGAACAATAAAAATGACATTGTTCTTTACCGGAATGCGCCCAAATTTGTATCAGGCGGACAGTCTACCCAGATGATTATAGGGGCAACACCGGAAAATGATTATCAGATATTGTCTGTGGCAGAGAGTCTGTATGACAAATTTTCATTAAAAAGAGTTTTTTATTCCGCATTTGTACACGTGAATGAAGACAAGGCACTACCGATGGTTAAGGAAGGCGAAGGGCCGCCGCTTCTTAGGGAACACAGATTGTATCAGGCAGACTGGTTGCTTAGGTTTTACGGCTTTAAGGCACAGGAACTTTTGAGCGAGGACAGACCGAATTTCAACATTGCCATTGACCCGAAAGCAGACTGGGCAATCAGACATTTGGAGAATTTTCCGGTAGAAATTAATAGAGCAGATTATCATACACTTTTGCGTGTGCCGGGACTTGGTGTAAACAGTGCAAAGCGCATTGTGGCGGCAAGAAGACATGGAAATCTTACTTTTGAAGATTTGAAGAAAATCGGTGTTGTATTAAAAAGAGCAGTTTTCTTCATTACCTGCAACGGAAAGATGATGTACCGGACCAAGCTGGAGGAAGACTATATTGTCAGGAATCTGACCTATGCAAGGGAAAAACTGCCTTTTAGTGTAGATGGTGTTACATACAGACAGATGTCTCTATTTGATGATTATTCCAATTTTGCCCTGCCTGATCAGGGTGATTATTATAAGAGCCTGACCGGACAAATTTAACGGGATTTCTGTGCGAGTACGTCCGGGATGTTTGACAAGAGGAAAGGTGATACTGATATGGAAAAGACAGTTTTATTGTGTGAAGATGATTTGGAAAGTATCTACAGTGCTGTCTACGAAGCGTTTGTACTGAAATTGGACCCGAAAAAGACCCATATTCAGTTGGACGGACAGGAAAGTATGGAATTTTTTACAGAATATATTTATGTGGACAGAGATGAAGAAAAGGCAGGGAAAGTGGCGAAGGCACTGGTGCGTAGGTTCGGGCAGAATGTGTATGAGCATCTGACGTATATTTTGTGCCATGAATCCGAAAGAAGAGTGGATGTGTTTTATCACGTCATTGAACTTGGACTCAGTATGAAATATCCGGAAACCATTTTTAGTCATTTGGGCAATCCGTGGGTTATGGAAGGCTTTGAAATGAAAAGAAGGGCGAGTAAGGAAATTTTGCATTTATTTGGATTTTTAAGGTTTGAAGAATTGCAAAACGGAATTCTATTTGCCAGATTTCATCCGAAAACCGACTGTATTCTGTTTTTGGCAAGACACTTTGCAGACAGACTGCCAAGTGAGAACTTTATTATTTATGATGAAAAGAGAGAGAAATGTATTATCCATCCGTACCGGAGCGAGTGGTATTTGAGAACCAAGGTAAAGGCGGAAACGTTTGTAGGATTAGAGGAGTCCGATGCGCAGCATTTTTTTGAAATGTTGTATAAGGAATTTTGTCGTACAATTGCCATTCAGGAACGAAAAAATGAAAAATTGCAACAAAATATGTTGCCACTTCATTTCAGAGATTGTATGGTAGAATTTAGCAAAGATGCATCTTATGTGAGACGCTAGTTTGGTAGATAGAATTGTTTGAGAAAGGAATTATACAGTGGACATTCGCATTTCTGTCAGAGGATTAATTGAATTTATTTTGCGAAGCGGCGACTTGGACAACCGTAGAAGTAGTATGTCTACAGAGGATGCTATGGCAGAAGGAAGCAGAATCCACAGAATGATTCAAAAAAGACAGGGTTCGTCCTATAAGGCAGAAGTGCCGTTAAGTTACACTTTTGAGACCGAAGACTACAATCTTGTCATAGAAGGCAGGGCAGACGGTATTATTGATGAACCGGACACAATACCTACCATTGATGAAATCAAAGGAACCTATAAGGATTTAGAAAAATTGAAGAAACCGATGCCGCTCCATTTGGAACAGGCGCAGTGTTATGCCTATATGTACGCCTCTCTTGCAGAGAAAAGCTTTATGCGGGTACAGATGACCTACTGTAATCTGGATACGGAGGAAATCAAGTATTTTACCTGTGATTACACCTTTGAGGAACTGAAAGAGTGGTTTTTTGGTGTGGTTTTGGAGTATAAACAGTGGACGGACTTTGTTCACGATTGGAAAATGGTAAGACAGGATACGATTAAGAAAATGCAGTTCCCTTTTATGTATAGGGAAGGGCAAAGGGAACTGGTAACCGGAGTATACCAAACGATTTATCATCAGAAAAAACTGTTTATTGAAGCACCGACAGGAGTAGGCAAGACGATTTCGACCGTATTTCCAACGCTGAAAGCCATTGGAGAAAATCGAGCCGATAAGCTGTTTTATTTAACTGCCAAGACGATTACACGCACTGTGGCGGATGATACGCTGGAACTTTTAAGAGAAGGTGGATTGCGTTTGAAATCGGTGATTTTAACAGCAAAAGAGAAGATTTGTTTTTGTGATAAGCCGGAATGTAATCCGATTGCCTGCCCTTATGCAAAAGGTCACTTTGACAGAATCAACGATGCGCTATTTGAACTGATTGGCAATGAAGACAGATTTTCAAGAGAAGCAATAGAAGAATATGCGAGAAAGCACACGGTTTGTCCATTCGAAATGAGTTTGGATTTAAGCCTGTTTTCTGATGCAATCATATGTGATTACAATTATCTGTTCGACCCGCATGTGTATTTGAAACGCTATTTTTCGCAAGGTATCGGAAAAGACTACATTTTTTTGATTGACGAAGCTCACAATCTGGTAGAAAGAGGCCGTGAAATGTATAGTGCCGTGCTTGTGAAAGAAGATTTTATGGCATTGAAAAAGCAAATCAAGACGATAGACAGTATTTTGGAAAAACGACTGGAAAAATGCAATAAAATCCTGCTGGGATATAAAAGAGAGTGCGAATCTTACCGAATAGAAGACGATATTGATATTTTTATCGGGGCATTGCAGAGTGTGTCATCCAGAATGGAGAAATTTTTGGAGGACCACGACGAAAATGACCATTTTGTCTCAGCGGATATCAGAGAAGCAGTGCTTGATTTCTACTTTGAGGTTTCGCATTTTTTGATGATTTATGATTTGGTGGATGATAAGTATGTGATGTATTCTTATTTTCTGGAAAATGGTTCATTCGCGCTGAAATTATTTTGTATGGACCCGTCTACCAACTTAAAACTCTGTATGGCAAAGGGAAAGAGCAGTATTTTGTTTTCGGCAACGTTATTACCGATACAGTATTATAAAAATCTCCTTGGCGGCGAAGAGACAGATTATGAAATGTATGCCAAATCTGTGTTTGAGCCAAGCAGAAAGGCTCTGTTTGTAAGTAAGGATGCTACAACCAAATATACAAAGCGTACAAAAGAAGGCTATGAGAGAATTGCTGCTTATATACACGAGGTAGTTAAGAACAGACAAGGCAATTATATGGTTTTTTTTCCGTCCTATGCGTTTATGAAAAAGGTCTATGAGATATATGAAAATATGTTTATGGATATGACGATGGAGGAATGCATTGTCCAGAGCGAAAATATGAACGAGGAGGAGCGGGAAGAATTTATCGGCAGGTTTTCCGAGGAAGACGGAAGAAGTGAGAGAATGCTCATCGGATTTTGTATTATGGGCGGAATCTTTGGAGAAGGCATTGATTTAAAGAATGATTCCCTGATAGGCGCAATTATTGTGGGAACAGGACTACCACAGGTTTGCTTTGAACGTGATATATTGATGAATTACTTTAATGAGGCAGGAAACAATGGATTTGATTATGCATATCGATATCCGGGGATGAATAAGGTGCTTCAGGCGGCGGGGAGAGTTATCAGAACCGTAGACGATATAGGAATTGTAGCCCTTATTGATGACAGATTCCTTGAAAATGCCTATCAAAAGATGTTTCCAAGAGAGTGGGAACAGTATGAAGTGGTAGAAGTGGGTACAGTGGCAAAAAGAGTAGAGCGATTTTGGAACGAGTGGTTGTTACATTGAGGTTTTATATTTAGATGGAATGACTAATTATATGTATTGCAAGTTGCTTTTTTTGTGTGATATAGTTGAAGCAAAGAAAAATAAAATTCAAAAGTTATATGAAAACAAGAACTTGGAAGAAGATTTTGTTTATAGAAAAGATTTTTATTCACATTTATCTGATTTGCCGGAGAATGTTCAACATATATGGGCATATGCTTTTATGGAAATACTGAATAATGCTATTGAACATTCACAGTCAGATACGATTTTTATTAGACTTGAGAAAACACAACTCTCTACAACTATTATGATTTTAGATAAAGAAATTGGTATTTTTAATAATATTGTAGACTTTATGCAAAAAAAATATCAGCGAGAAGATATAGGGATTGAAGATGCAATTGTGGAGTTGTTTAAAGGGAAACTGACTACTGCGGAGAATAATCATTCGGGAGAAGGTATTTTCTTTACTTCAAGAATGATGGATAGATTTTTTATTCTTTCAAGTAATACTTTTTTTTCACACGATAATATGTCAGAACATATTTTAAAAGAATTTATTAGTAAAGATGTATTGAATAGTAAACCATATCCGGGTGTAGACTATGGAACAATGGTATATTTACAGATATCGAATCATTCTAAAAAAAATATCAAGGAGGTTTTTGATATGTTTGCGCCAATAGAAAGTGGATTTATAAAGACCAGTATTCCGATTAAACATACGTGTTGTGAATTTGGTTATCCTGTTTCACGTTCACAGGCACGCAGATTGTGTGCAAGATTTGATGAATTTGAAGAAGTTGTTTTGGATTTTAAAGAAGTAGACAATATTGGTCAGGCATTTGCACATGAAATCTTTAATGTATTTCAAAAGGCTCATCCTAATTTAAAACTTGTTGTAAAAAATGCAGTTCCTTATGTTGCAGGAATGATAGAGAGAGTTAAAAAGTAGAATATATAGGCGAGTGGCTACTGCATTAACGTAGTAGCCACTCGATTTCTTTTTTATAAGGCGGATATGAGATTTTAGGATTGTTTGCATCCGGAATATACGGAGTTTCCAGAATTTTTGGCACAAAAAGAAAGCGTTCATCGTGCACAATCTTATGAAGAACGTCATAGCCGATATATCCTTCACCGATATTGGCGTGTCTGTCTTTCATAGCACCGCAGGGGTTTTTACTGTCATTTATGTGAAAAACGGCAATATTATGAATGCCAAGTAACTTGTCAAAGTCTTCAATTACTTTATCGAAAGCATTTATAATATCATAACCGGAATCGTGAACGTGACAGGTGTCGAAACATACACGAAGCTTCTCATTATGATGCACTTTATCAAAAATAGCAGCGATTTCTTCAAAATTCCGTCCAATTTCGGAACCTTTTCCAGCCATAGTTTCCAGAGCAATATAACAAGGGGTGTTTTTATCCAGTATTTCGTTCAATCCGTTTGCAATATGGGAAATACCCACATCTACACCGGCACCTACGTGAGAACCCGGATGTAAAACAATTACATTACTTCCCATTTTAGCAGTTCGTCTGATTTCTTCAGCTAAAAATTCCACTCCAAGCTTATAAATATCCGGATTTATCGAATTTGCCAGATTGATAATGTATGGCGCATGTACGATAAAGCTATCAATACCGTTTTCGTGCATAAATGTATTAGCACTTTCTATATTTAACTCTTCTACAGGTTTTCTTTTTGTGTTTTGCGGAGCTCCTGTGTATACCATAAAAGTATTTGCACCATATGACAGTGCTTCTTTTACAGAACCAAGTAACATTTCTTTTCCGCTCATACTGACATGTGAACCAATCTTCATTTTTCTAATACCTTTCTCGTTTGTTTTCTATTTATAGACTACGCGCTAGTATATTACTCGGTAGTTTCGTACTACTATACACTACCAGTTTTTTTGAAATTTGTAAAAATGAAATTTTTGACATTAAAATATCAATTGTTATTTAATTTACGAGGCACATTTTTATGTAAACCGATTGGGTTACATAATGCAGAAAATTTATTAAATTATATTTTTTGTAAATTTATAGCAAAAATTGGAAAAAGACCCGAAAACTGACAGTCACTTTTATAAAAACGACACTAAATTTGGGTGGAAAAGTAAAAATATTGTGGATAACTCTGTGGAAATTGGGGATTTCTCAAAAAGTTTTATACACGTGTGTC
>ERZ1032130.370-NODE-370-length-11558-cov-6.727289_pt1 | contig 11558 bp, 10 predicted proteins | sample MGYA00517879_ERZ1032130 | MGnify/ENA primary metagenome ERZ1032130 (study PRJEB33719, sample SAMN04262597) | wastewater metagenome | biome: rural village; feature: animal feces; material: feces | host: Bos taurus | place: El Salvador | collected 2012-01-31 ...
GACTGTGTTTTTTCATAATAAAACTCCTTGTGCGGATTGTTTCTAAAAAGACATTCTAGCACAAAATATTTTGGATGCAATACAGTTTTACTATAAAAAGGTTTTAAATAAGAGGTGATAAAAATGGCGGTATATAATACGCTTAGCAAAGAGTTACAGGAAAGAATAGAATATGACAGACAGACAGGCTGGAAAAATCCGTATGCCTGTAAAGATAATGATGTGGTACGAAGATATGAAGGGCATGACAAGCCGTATTTGTGGAGACCCGCATTTGTCAGTGATACAGAGAAAATTTTGCACAATCCATATTATAACCGATACAGTGATAAGACACAGGTCTTTTCTTTATATAAAAACGATGATATATCCAGACGTTCTTATCACGTACAGCTTGTGGCACGCGTGGCGAGAAATATAGGCGCGCTTCTGGGCTTAAATACTGATTTGATTGAGGCGATTTCGTTAGGACACGATATGGGACATACCCCGTTTGGTCATGACGGAGAACGTCTTTTGGACGAGTTGTATAGAGAAAAAACAGGCAGAAGATTTTTTCATAACGTGCACAGTGTTCGCGTGCTGGATAAACTGATATGCAGAAATATCAGTTTACAGACATTGGACGGCGTTGTTTGCCATAATGGTGAAATGGAGCTGAAGGAATACAGACCGCATCAGCTTTCCACTTTTGAAGAATTTGACGAGAGACTGGAGAACTGTTATTTAACGGAGGAAGCCAACAAAAGACAGGTGCCTTCTACCTTGGAGGGCTGTGTTATGCGTATTTGTGATATTATTGCCTATCTTGGCAAAGACAGACAGGACGCGGAGCGACTTAAGGTTGTAGAAAATAAAGATGTTTTCTCAGCTTTGGAAATCGGACAGAGCAATGCGGAGATTATTAATAATTTAATTGTCAATATTGTGGAAAACAGTTACGGCAAGGATTATTTGTGTATGGATGAAAACTATTTTGCCGCATTGAAGCTTGCCAAGAAGGAGAATTACAAATTTATCTATGGCAACGAAGCCATGAAAAAAGTCGTGGAAGAGCAGATTAAACCGATGTTTGCCTGCGTATATGAAGAATTGTTAAAACAGGCAAAGGAAATGCGTCGGGATTCCATTTTGTATACACACCATATCGAATTTTTGAAAGAACAAAATAAGTACCAGTCTTATTATAATATGGAAGAGTATATGGAAGAAGATAAAAATCAGATGGTAGTCGATTATATGGCAAGTATGACGGATGATTATCTGATAGAGTTATACCATTATCTGTTCCCGAAGGGACAGTACGGGGTGGAATATAAAGGATATTTTTAGTGCCGGAAATAGTGGAGCTTTTGGGTAAAAAACGGCTTCCTATAGGAAGCCGCCGTCCATTGTAATTATTTGACCGGTCAAATATTTAGGTGAATTGATAAGTTGTAGTACAAGGGTTGCCACCTCTTCGGTTGTTCCTAAGCGATTTGCCGGGATTTCATCTATCAGGGCATTTATCTCTGCCTGACTGAAGCATTTATTCATATCGGTGTCGATGACACCGCAGGAAATGGCATTCACGGTAATGTTACTTGGAGCCAGCTCTTTTGCAAGGGCTTTTGTAAAAGCATTGACACCACCTTTGGAGGCAGAATAGGCAACTTCCATACTTGCACCGGCATTGCCCCAGATGGATGAAATATTGATGATAATACCACCTTCATTTGCAAGCATTTTCGGAATGGTAAGTTTACTTGTATAAAAAACGGAGTTTAAGTTCGTATCAATTACTTTTTGCCATTCATCGACAGAGGTATCCTGCAAAAGCCCGATATGTGACACACCGGCATTGTTAATCAGTACATCCAAAGAGTCTATATCGGAAAAAAGAGTCCAAACCTCAGCAAAGTTTCCCATATCGGTTTTATAGGCTTTACACGAAACGTTGTAGGTTTCTGAAAGGGTTTTGGCAATTTCCTGCAATTTGTCATAAGAATTTTTGCAGGTTAAATGTAAATGATAACCGTTTTGTGCTAAAATGGTGGCGATGGCTAAGCCGATTCCGCGGCTTGCGCCGGTTACGAGAGCTGTTTTCATCTAAAAACCTCCAAACATAAAAATTATTACTTTACAAATACTATACACAAAAGAAAGAAAAGGGACAAGATATGAAATACGATATTCTTATTATTGGTGCCGGTCCTGCGGGGCTTTCCGCAGCGGTATACGCAAAAAGAGCAGGATTTAGTACACTTGTTTTGGATAAAAGTCCTGTAAGTGGCGGACAGGTGTTATCTACCTATGAAGTAGACAATTATTTGGGAATTCCGGGTGTTACGGGAATGGAGCTTGGCGAGAAGTTCAAAAATCATGCCGTGGCAGCAGGAGCAGAGTTTGTCTGTGCCAATGTTTTATCTATAGAAGCAAACGGTGATACAAAAGTGGTTCATACAGATAAAGGAGATTATGAGGCGGCAGCGGTCATTTTTGCTGTAGGGGCACATCATGCAAAGCTGGGTGTAAAGGGTGAAGAAGAATTGACCGGTATGGGTGTGTCGTATTGTGCGACCTGCGATGGTGCTTTTTTCAAAAACAGAAAGGTAGCTGTTGTAGGCGGTGGTGATGTGGCGATTGAAGATGCTATTTTTTTGGCAAGAGGTTGCGAAAAGGTATATGTCATTCACAGAAGGGATACGTTCAGAGCGGCTCACAGCCTTGTGGAAAGAGCAAGACAGATTGATAATATCGAGTTTGTAATCGATACAACTGTTTCTGAAATTTGCGGTGAGGATATGGTAGAGAAGCTTATGCTCACAAATGTGAAGACAAAAGAACAGACGGAACTGGAAGTTAATGGTATTTTTATTGCGGTAGGGATAGTTCCTGACACGGATGTTTTACAGGGAATTGTAGCTATGGATGAGAAGGGATATGTACTGGCGGATGAGCTGGGAAGTACTGATGTTCCGGGCATTTTTGTAGCAGGCGACTGCAAGAAAAAGAAATTAAGACAGATAATAACGGCGGTGGCAGATGGTGCCAACGCGGTGACGGGTGTGGAAGAATACTTTAATGCATAGAAGTTGACAGAACTCTATGGGTATGATATATTCAGAAACTGTGTAATAATTTTGTAACAATTTGCATAAATTATGTAACAAATCATTTATTTAATGCGAATTGATACTTGAGATTTTTGCAGAGAATATTACCTATGGAGTTTTTTATGAAAAATAGATTTTTTAAGTATTTATTAGGAATTGGCATTATGGTTACGATGATGTGGACACAGGATATAACAGTGTCAGCAGCAGAAACAAGCAGAAATACATTGCAAAACGGCGATATCGGTATTGATTTGAGAGCTTTTTTTGAAAACCAGATAGAGCAGATGGATAAAGAGTTCTGGCATTTGGCAATTGCACAGGTGGATGACTATGTAAATGTTCGTTCTATACCAAGTGAAGACGGAGAAGTGTTAGGAAAATTGTACAACAATTCCGTCGGAGAACTGCTTGGTGAGGAAAATGGCTGGTATCATATTACATCGGGAAATGTGACGGGATATGTAAAGGCAGAGTACTGTGTGGCAGGAATAGAAGCCATTGAACTTGCTAAGGAACTGGATACGAGAATTGCCACAGTAAAAACGGTTACTGCCTATGTGAAAAAAGATATGGCGATGGACGCTGAGGTTTTAGGTTATCTTGCCATGGGAGACCAGGTTATTGTTTTGGAGGAAGGCGACGAATGGTGTAAGGTCAGCATTGAAGAAGGTGACGGCTATGTTTTAAGGGAACTGGTCGAACTTCATTCTGAATTTGTAACCGCAGAATCCAAAGAAGAAGAGGCGGCAAGACTTGCCCAGGAGGCGAAAGAGCGTGAAGAAGCAAGAAAAGCAGCCAGACTTGCGGCAGAAAAAGAAGCAAAGGAAAAAGAAACGGAAAATGTTACGGCTTCTGTAGAGCCATCAGAGATTGGTATTGAAATTGCTAATTATGCATGTCAGTTTGTGGGAAATCCTTACAAGTGGGGAGGTACCAGTCTGACAGAGGGTGCCGACTGCTCAGGTTTTGTTATGAGTGTTTACGCCAACTTTGGCGTGGAGCTTCCGCATTCATCTGCTGCCGACAGAAAAGTCGGATATGAAGTCGGAAGCTTATCAGAAGCAATTCCGGGTGATATTATCTGTTATTCCGGCCACGTGGCGATTTATATCGGTGACGGACAGATTGTACACGCCTCTACAGAAAAGACGGGAATCATTATATCAAATGCTGATTACAGAAAAATTCTCAGTATAAGACGTATTTTCTAGATTATATTATAAATTGTCTGAAAAATACGTTGTGAGTTATCCACAATGAAAAAAGTCTGATTTTGTCGATAAAACATAGAAAAATAGAAAGTTATGCACATTTTCCACAATATTTTGCAAAATTATGTGTATAAGTTATGGTAACTAATATTTGTAAATATGTGCGTGAAATTGTTGCACAATTTGTCTTAAATATGGTATAATGCATATACAATAACTACGGGAAGGGTGATGAATATGAAATTTATTATCATTGGCAAGAATATTGAGGTTACGCCGGGGTTAAAGGCAGCCGTAGAGGACAAAATCGGTAAGCTTGAAAAATATTTTACAAAGGAGACAGAAGTACACGTTACATTGTCGGTTGAAAAAGACAGACAGAAAATCGAAGTTACTATCCCTGTTAAAGGAAATATTATCCGTTCAGAACAAGTTAGCAGTGATATGTACGTATCAATAGATTTAGTAGAGGAGATTATTGAACGCCAGTTAAAGAAATATAAGACGAAATTAGCAGACAAGCAGAAGGGCAGCGGCTTCTTCCACGAAGATTTCTTTGAAAAGGATTATATGGAAGATGAAGAGATTCAAATTGTTCGTTCCAAAAAGTTTGATATCAAACCGATGTATCCGGAAGATGCTTGCATTCAGATGGAATTATTAGGACACGGTTTCTTTGTATTTGTAAATGCTGAAACAGATCAGGTAAACGTAGTTTACAAGAGAAAAGGCAACACTTACGGAATCATTGAACCGGAAGAATAAACTGAATATTGAATTTGGGAAAGCCCCAATGGCAGATTGAAGTGCTATTGGGGCTTATCGTTTGTATTAGTATGAGTGTTTGTATCACAACATTTCTTATGGAAAAGGAAAAGAGAGAAGTCTGTATGCCTATATTGGTTTCGATGCTGGGGATTATCTTTTATCTGATGTTATTTGAAGCCAGAGCAAGGTATCTAATTTGTTTTTTACCGGTGATAATTATGACTGCGGCATTAGGGATGAAGCAGTATTATGAGATGCTGAAAATGGTAGTAGGCTATCTATGCAACAAAATTAAAAACAATTTGCCATCCCCACCTTAATAATCTATAATAAAACTACACTCCGAGAGAAGGTTTGTTTTATATTCAAACTATAAAACAAAGGAGGAGTACAATGGGAAAAATAGATGTATGTACCAAAGAGTACATGAGTAATCCAAGAATATTTGCGGATGCATTTAATTATTATTTTTTTCATGGCAAACAGGTTTTAAAACCTGACGAACTAACCGTAGCGGATGCGACAGAGATTGCTCTGCCATATGGTGAGGGTGTAAGAGGGATGATTGTTCCGACGCAGAAATTTCGAGATGTTTTGAAACTATGGACGGTAATGACGAGTGAAGATGCAACCTATATGCTTCTGGGCGTCGAAAATCAGACGAATGTGCATTATGCAATGCCGGTAAGAACGTTGTTGTATGATGCATTAAATTATTCTTCTCAGGTAGAAGAAGCAGGGAAGAAATATCGGGAAATGAAAAATGTTAAGGGTGATGAATTCTTATCCGGGTTTAAAAAGACGGATAAAGTTAAGCCGGTATTTACATTGGTTATTTACTGGGGTTCAAAAGATTGGGATGGGCCCAGAAGTTTATATGAGATGTTGGATGTAAAAGAGAATATGCACGAATTTATCAAAGAATATGTGAACGATTATAAACTACACATAATTGTTCCTAATGAAATTGAAAATTTCGAACGATTTTATACAGAATTAGGATATTGTTTCAGGTATATCCAGTCATCAGGTAAAAAAGAAAAACTAAAGAGACTTATAGAAGATTATCAGGATATTTATTCAAATTTAGACAAAATATCAGGATATCTTTTAGAAACAGTAACAGACACAAGAATTCCGAAATCAGCGAAAAAGGAGGGCTCGATTAATATGTGCAAGGCGATTGAAGAAATGATAGAAGAGGCAACGGAAGAAACAGCAAAAGAAACAGCAAAAAATTTTCTTATGAACGGAGTCAGTCTTGAAGTGGTAATGAAATCGATACCTGTGCTGACAGAAGAAGAGATAATTGCTATATACGAAGAGGTATGTGGTCAAAAATAATCTGATAAAAATTACAGATATACAAGCGTTAAAAGTAGGAGATGTGTAGGGAGTGTCCAAGGACTATATCAGCAAATGGTATAGTCCTTTCGTTATATGCGGTGATAATTACCTACTTGTTTCTAAATTAAAACATTGCAAAATAGCCTATATTATGATAAAATAGGAGCAGTGGGCAATGACAAAAAAATAACAATCATTGCGAAGCCCGAAAATCGGGCATTTATTCAAATATGGAGGGAATAAAAATGGCAAAGAAAATCGTATTAGCAGGCGCATGCCGTACAGCGATTGGAACCATGGGTGGTGCACTCAGCACAGTACCAGCAGCAGATTTAGGTTCAATCGTTATCAAAGAAGCAATTAAGAGAGCAGGAATCAAAAACGAAGATGTAGATCACGTTTATATGGGTTGTGTAATCCAGGCAGGTCTTGGTCAGAACGTAGCTCGTCAGGCATCTATCAAAGCAGGTTTACCAATTGAAACACCTGCAGTTACAGTAAACGTAGTTTGTGGTTCAGGTCTTAACTGTGTAAATATGGCTGCACAGATGATTTTAGCAGGTGATGCTGACATCGTTGTTGCAGGTGGTATGGAAAATATGTCAAAAGCACCTTATGCGATTCCACAGGCTCGTTATGGATATAGAATGAACAACGCTACTATGGTAGATACAATGGTTAATGATGCATTATGGGATGCATTCAACAACTACCATATGATTCAGACAGCAGACAATATCTGCGATGATGAAAGATGGAACCTTACAAGAGAAGAACTTGATGAGTTCGCATTAGCAAGCCAGCAGAAATGTGCTAAGGCTATGGCTGAAGGCAAATTCAAAGATGAAATCGTTCCTGTAGAAGTTAAAGTGAAAAAAGATACAGTTGTTGTTGACACAGATGAAGGACCACGTCCTAACACAACAATTGAAGGACTTCAGAAACTTCGCGCAATCAATCCAAATGGTAAAGTTACAGCAGGTAATGCTTCAGGTATCAATGATGGTGCTGCAGCAATCGTTGTAATGAGCGAAGAAAAAGCAAAAGAACTCGGTGTTACACCAATGGCTACTTGGGTTGCAGGTGCACTTGGCGGTGTTGACCCAACAATCATGGGTATCGGTCCTGTTGCTTCTACAAAGAAAGTACTTGCTAAAACAGGTCTTACAATCGACGATATGGACTTAATCGAAGCTAACGAAGCTTTCGCAGCTCAGTCAATTGCTGTTGGTAGAGATTTAGGTTTTGATTTAGAAAAATTAAACGTAAACGGTGGTGCAATCGCACTTGGTCACCCGGTTGGTGCTTCAGGATGCCGTATCCTCGTTACATTACTTCACGAAATGGCAAAACGCGATGCTAAGAGAGGTCTTGCTACATTATGTATCGGTGGCGGTATGGGCTGCTCAACAATTGTTGAAAAATATGAAGCTTAATCAGTTTTATTTTTAAGGAGATAAGTTGAAAAAATTACTCGATAGTCAATTTTTTCAACCGGGAATTTGTGCCGGAGCGTCACAAATTCCATTATCGCAAAGCAGAATTTGATATTCTGCTTGCGTTCCTCGCGTAGACGCTTCGGAATGGAGGAGAAAATGGAATACATTTTATATGAAGAAAAAGGTCAGGTTGGTATTATTACAATCAACCGTGAAAAAGCATTAAATGCATTAAACTCAACAGTTCTTGATGAATTAAATGCTACTTTGGATGCTGTAAACTTAGACGAAACAAGATGTCTTATTTTAACAGGCGCAGGCCAGAAATCATTTGTAGCCGGTGCTGATATTGGAGAAATGAGTACACTTACAAAAGCTGAAGGAGAAGCTTTCGGTAAAAAAGGTAACGATGTTTTCCGTAAATTGGAAACATTCCCAATCCCTGTAATTGCGGCAATCAATGGTTTTGCACTTGGTGGCGGTTGTGAAATCGCTATGAGCTGTGACATCAGAATCTGTTCTGACAACGCAGTATTTGGTCAGCCGGAAGTTGGTCTTGGTATCACACCTGGTTTTGGCGGAACACAGAGACTTGCACGCCTCGTTGGCGCGGGTATGGCTAAACAGATGATTTACACAGCAAGAAACATCAAAGCTGATGAAGCTTACAGAATCGGTCTTGTTAATGCAATCTATACACAGGAAGAATTAATGCCGGCTGCTGAAAAAATGGCCGCAGGTATTGCAAAGAATGCTCCAATCGCAGTTCGTAACTGTAAAAAAGCAATCAATGAAGGCCTTGATGTAGATATGGATCAGGCAATTGTTATTGAAGAAAAACTTTTCGGTGACTGCTTCGAAACAGAAGATCAGGTATACGGAATGGCATTCTTCCTTGACAAAAACAAAGAAAAAGTAAAAGAACCATTCAAAAATAAATAATCTTAGGAGGTTTAATTAAAATGAAAGTAGGTATTATTGGTGCCGGTACAATGGGACAGGGCATTGCAAAAGCATTTGCTCAGGTAGAAGGATATGAAGTTGCACTCTGCGATATTAAGCAGGAGTGGGCACAAGGCGGAAAAGACAAGATTGCAAAAGGTTATGCAAAACTTGTAGAAAAAGGTAAAATGACACAGGAAGCAGCAGATGCTATCGTTGCTAAAATCACACCTGGTCTTAAAGAAGATCTTTGCGCAGATTGCGATTTAATCGTAGAAGCTGCATTTGAAAATATGGAAGTTAAGAAAACAACATTTAGTGAACTTGATAAGATTGCAAAACCGGAATGTATTTTTGCATCTAACACATCAAGTCTTTCTATTACAGAAATCGGAAACGGCTTAACACGTCCAATGATTGGTATGCATTTCTTCAATCCTGCTGACAGAATGAAATTGGTTGAAGTTATTGCAGGTGTAAATACTCCACAGGAAACTGTTGATGCAATCGTTAAGATTTCAGAAGAAATCGGCAAAACTCCTGTTCAGGTTAATGAAGCTGCAGGTTTCGTAGTAAACCGTATCTTAATTCCTATGATTAACGAAGCTGCTTTCATCAAAATGGAAGGTGTTTCTGATGTTGCAGGTATCGATGCTGCTATGAAACTTGGTGCAAACCATCCAATGGGACCATTGGAATTGGGCGATTTCGTAGGTTTGGATATTTGTCTTGCTATTATGGACGTTCTTTACAACGAAACAGGCGACAGCAAATATCGCGCATGTCCACTTATCCGTAAGATGGTTCGTGGCGGTAACCTTGGTGTTAAGAGCGGAAAAGGCTTCTATGTATACAATGCAGACAGAACAAAAACTCCTGTTGATGCTCAGTAATTAAAATATATTTTTTGGAGGAAAAAAGAATCATGGATTTTACTTTAAGCAAAGAACATGAAATGGCGAGACAGCTTTTTAAAGATTTCGCTGAAAAAGAAGTAAAACCTCTTGCTCAGGAGGTAGACGAAACAGAAACTTTCCCAAGAGAAACAGTTGAAAAAATGGCTAAATTAGGTTTCATGGGAATTCCTGTTCCAAAGGAATACGGCGGACAGGGCTGTGACATTTTAACATACGCTATGTGCGTTGAAGAATTATCAAAAGTTTGCGGTACAACAGGTGTTATCGTTTCTGCACATACATCACTTTGCTGTGACCCTATCTTAACATATGGTACAGAAGAACAGAAACAGAAATACCTTGTTCCCCTTGCAAAAGGTGAAAAAATCGGTGCTTTCGGTTTAACAGAACCGGGTGCAGGTACAGATGCTCAGGGACAGCAGACAAAAGCAGTTCTCGACGGAGATGAATGGGTTCTTAACGGATCTAAATGTTTCATCACAAATGGTAAAGAAGCTGATGTTTATATCGTATTTGCTATTACAGGCGTTGTTGAAAAACGTGGCCGTCTCACAAAAGAAATTTCAGCTTTCATCGTAGAAAAAGGAACACCTGGATTCACATTCGGTACAAAAGAAAAGAAAATGGGTATCCGTGGTTCATCTACATACGAATTAATCTTTACAGATTGCCGCATTCCAAAGGCAAACCTCTTAGGACAGCAGGGTAAAGGTTTTGCTATCGCTATGCACACACTTGATGGTGGTCGTATCGGTATCGCTTCACAGGCTCTCGGTCTTGCAGAAGGTGCTTTGGAAACAACAATCAACTACGTAAAAGAAAGAAAACAGTTTGGCAGAGCAATCGGTGCATTCCAGAATACACAGTTCCAGTTAGCTGATATGGCTACAAAATGTGAAGCTGCTAAATTACTTGTTTATAAAGCAGCAAGAGCTAAAAATACACAGAAAGTTTACTCTGTAGAAGCAGCTCAGGCTAAATTATATGCAGCAGAAGTAGCTATGGAAGTAACAACAAAAGCTGTTCAGCTCCACGGTGGTTACGGTTACATCAGAGAATATGATGTAGAACGTATGATGCGTGACGCTAAGATTACTGAAATTTACGAAGGTACAAGTGAAGTACAGAGAATGGTAATTTCAGGTGCTTTATTAAAATAGTTCAAATAAGAAAGAGAATATAAGGAGATAAATACAATGAAAATCGTTGTTTGTATTAAACAGGTACCTGATACAAAGGGTGGCGTAAAGTTCAATCCTGATGGTACACTTGATAGAGCTGCAATGCTTACAATCATGAATCCTGATGATAAAGCAGGTCTTGAAGCAGCACTTAGATTAAAAGATCAGTATGGCGCAGAAGTTACTGTAATCACAATGGGTCTTCCAAAAGCTGAAGAAGTTCTTCGTGAAGCTATGGCTATGGGCGCTGATAACGGAATCCTTGTAACTGACAGAGTTTTAGGTGGTGCCGATACTTGGGCTACATCTCAGACACTTGCAGGTGCAATCCGTAACTTAGAATATGATATTATTATCACAGGTCGTCAGGCTATCGACGGTGACACAGCTCAGGTTGGTCCTCAGATTTCTGAACACCTTGGAATTCCTGTAATTTCATATGCACAGGATATTAAAATTGACGGTGACAGCGTAATCGTTGAACGTCAGTACGAAGACAGATATCATGAAGTTAAAGCACAGATGCCTTGTCTTATCACAGCACTTGCTGAATTAAATGAGCCTCGTTACATGACTCCGGGCGGAATTTTCGATGCATACAAAAAAGAAATCACAGTATGGGGCAGAGCAAACCTTGTTGACGTTTTAGACAGCG